>Ga0247831_1000716_pt1 | contig 71143 bp, 72 predicted proteins | sample LaCruzMarch2015__9_FD_192406 | JGI IMG/M metagenome (GOLD analysis project Ga0247831, IMG submission 192406) | Freshwater microbial communities from meromictic Lake La Cruz, Castile-La Mancha, Spain - LaCruzMarch2015_1m | ecosystem: Environmental > Aquatic > Freshwater > Lake | place: Spain...
GGTCTTTGAAACTCCTGCTGATAGGTAACCTGCTTGGAAAGCTGACTCATTTGTTGAAAATTGAATTGGCTTCAAGTTGTCAAACTTGGTTCCTGGATAGATTGAACCATCTGGTCCGTGATCTTCACCATCCTGGTCAACGATTGCGAACTTAACATCTGGGTTCGCCTTAGCACCTTCAATGATTGCACCATTGATAAGGAAGCCAACGCCAATGATTGTTGTACATCCCTCATCTACGAGCTTCTTAATGTTTGGTGCGTAATCTGCATCAGTTGCTGCAGCAAGATACTTAACTTCGATATCTGAATTCTCTTCAGCTGCAGCCTGAGCTCCAGCCCATGCTGATGCGTTAAATGACTTGTCATCCACGCCACCTGTGTCGAGAGCAAGGCACGCTTTGGCTCCAGCACTCTCACTTGACGCACTACAGCCGCTTAATACCAGGGCAGCCGAGGCAAGTATCGCCATCAATGCTAATTTGTTTTTCAAGGTTCCTCCAAGGAATAGTTGAATGTTGCTTTGCCAGAGCCTAGTAGTTGAGGGCGATAATTCCCAAGAATTAAGGCGCAAAAACGTGGGCGTGGCATGTAATAGTTAGGAAAACTCTCAAGTTGAAGTTGAGTGCTATTCGGTGATTTTTTCAGCTGTGGCGGCTGCAATATTGATTGCATCACTTTTCGCCAATAACTCCTTGGATCGGATGGTGAACTCTATTCCTCCGCCATCAATGCCGTAGCGGGTGCCAAATAGGCCAGCATCTAGGTCGAGATAATCCAGAAATTGATCACCTGAAAGTGATTTGGAGATGATGTCAATAATTGCCTTATCCACTCGTTTAACAACTGTCGCAGCCAAAAATTTCTTGGTTTGGCTTGTCACGGCCAAGTATTGATCTGGCTCGATATTTATGAGTGAAACTTTCTTGGCACTTTTCTTCATATTGTTGGAGACAATTACTTTGAATACTTCAGCATTAGAACCTTGCGTGCTCAAATAGATGACATCTGCGCCAACAGAAATCACCTGACTTGCTGCCAATGAGTAAGAGCCAGAGACATACTTCACGATGGGAATAACTTTTTTCTTGCTAGCTAAAACGCCTGCGCTAAAACCATTTTTGAATAAATCAGCTTGATTTGTGTTGGCAATCATCGCAACCTTGCCAGTCTGTGAAATTTGTGCGGCGCTAAAACCCGCCAAGTAGGCTCCTTGGGTTTCAGCAAAGATGATAGAGCTAACATTAACTGCCGCAACGCTTGCGTCGTTAATGATGGCAAATTGCGTATCGGGGAATTCAAAGGCGAGTGCTTGCAAAGTTGGGCCGTATCCCTCGCCAACAGCGATAATCAGAGCGCACTTCTTTGTAATCAAGCTACGAATTCTCTTATCGCGGTCTTCAGAGGTTCCATCAGTAACCACTGCTTCAACGCTAAAGTCGAGTGATTTCTTTGCCTTTTCTAAACCTGCTGCAGTGGCATCATTAAAAGACTTATCTCCGCGCCCACCAAGATCGTAAGCAACTCCAATGGTGGCTGTATCTGCCGAACTGGGCGCCGGAGTAAGCACGCCAAAAATCAGCGCACAGGCAAGTGCCATGCGCAGTTTCATTAAAGAACTACCCCGAGGTTCTTATATGTATCTGCAAGAGTGGCTTCAGCAACTGTGCGGGCTTTAGCTGAACCTTGGTGCAAAATATCAAGCAGATGCTTTTCATCTTCTAGGAGCTCAAGTGCTCGAGTGCGAATGGGGCGTAGGTATTCAACAACTACCTCTGCAACAGCTGCCTTAAAATCTCCGTAACCCTTGCCGGCAAATTCATTTTCGAGCTCGGCAATTGTTCTGCCAGAAAGCGCGGAATGGATAGTAAGCAAATTACTGATGCCAGGCTTTTCAGCCGCATCGAATGTGACTTCGCGACCAGCATCGGTGACCGCACTCTTAATCTTCTTCAAGTTAGCATCCGGTGAATCCATAATCTCAATGACTCCCGCAACGGCGCCTGATGACTTACTCATTTTGGCAGTGGGTTCTTGAATATCATTAATTTTCGCGGCAGTCTTTAAAATATAGGCTTCTGGCAATTGGAAGGTCTGGCCGTAGCGTGAATTAAATCGTCCGGCTAAATCGCGAGTAAGTTCGATGTGCTGACGTTGATCCTCACCAACTGGAACATAGTGAGCTTGATAGAGCAAGATATCTGCAGCTTGCAGCATGGGATAGGTAAAGAGCGCAACACGAGAAGAATCGGCGCCAGATTTAGAAGACTTATCTTTAAATTGCGTCATGCGGCTTGCTTCACCAAAACCAGTAAGGCACTCCATAATCCAACCTAGTTGATTATGTTGCGGAACTTGAGATTGAACAAAGAGCGTTGATTTATCAGGTGAGATGCCAAGTGCGATTAATTGCGCGGCAGAAGCAAGTGTGCGCTTTCGAAGTAGCGCTGGATCTGTCTCAACGGTCAGAGCATGTAGATCAACGATGCAGTAGAAAGCATCATGGTCATCTTGCAGCTCAACCCACTGCTTGACTGCGCCTAGGTAATTTCCCAAGTGGAAAGAATCACTTGTGGGTTGAATTCCAGATAAGACGCGCTTCATGGGTGTAATTCTCGCACGCCTTAGTAGTTACGTGAGATTAATAGTCGACCAGCGCGCTTGCCTTCCATGGAAAGCACTGTGATTCGAACTCCATTTACTCCAACGATGTCGTTCTCAACCGGAATACGCCCTAAATAATGCATGACAAATCCTCCTGCGGTCTCATATGGACCTTCGGGTAACTCAACCCCGGACTCTTCTTGTAAATCCTCGAGTGAAATCAGACCATCAATTTCGAAATCGCCGGTATGAGATTCCTCCGAAATTTCTACCTCATCTGAGTCATATTCATCTCGGATATCTCCGATGAGAGTTTCCACGAGATCCTCGAGGGTGACGATGCCATCGGTTCCACCGTACTCATCAAGGACAATAGCCAGGTGCTGACGTTGCTTTCTCATCTCAGTCAGCGCCGGCAAGATTGCTTTTGTCCCTGGCAGATACATGATGTTTCGAGCAAGTTCTTGAATCTTTGCATTTGAATTTGCAAGGCTCGTATCTAACAAATCGCGAACATGGATAAAGCCAATGACTTCATCAGAGGAACCACGCACAACCGGATAACGAGAGTGTGCCTTCTCGATCGCAAGTGCAATCGCTTTTCCAACAGTGAGAGATGCATCCATGAAATCTACTTCGGTGCGCGGAACCATAACTTCGTGCACTTGTCGCTCTGAAGCGTTAAATACTTCTTCCACAATATCGCGCTCTTCATCGGTAAGAGCGGCATGGCCAGCAACAAGATCAAGTAGCTCTTCTTCAGAAATAGCTGTGCGCTGCTCTTTTGGATCAATACCAAAGAGGCGAACAATAAGGTTTGTGGAATGAGATAAGACCCAAATAATTGGTCTAAAAAGATTAGCTACGAAATCAATGAATATTGCAGAGGCGAGCGCAATCTGCTCGGTGCGAAATAGTGCCAAGCGTTTTGGAACGAGCTCACCGAATACAAGTGAGAAGTAGGCAATGACTAAGGTGACGCCGATGAGTGACGTGGTGTCTGCAGATTTCGTTGGCACACCAAGATCTTCTAGCCATGGAATGACATAGACACCTAGTTTTTCTGCGCCCAATGCAGCGGAGAGAAATCCTGTAAGCGTGACACCAACCTGGAGTGCTCCAAGTAATCGATTGGGATTAGCTGCTAACTTGGCAACGATTGCTCCGCGCTTTCCGCGCAGCGCTAATTGTTTAACCTGACTTTCGCGTAATGAGATAAGTGCAATCTCGGCAGCTACAAAGAGTCCACCGGTAACAATCAGGCCTACAACAATCAGGATGGAGCTTATAAGTGGGGTACTCGGGTCACTTTCCATGATGGGAGAAGTCTACCGAGCGTAATTGCCTCCCGCCTGCCGCTGACATACCCTTAGCCACGCTGGTCACCCGACCAGCGCCTTACTCCATGGATCGTCGGGCACGTACCTGCCCGGATAAGGAAAGTGAAAAAAGATGGCATCAGTCATATTCGAAAATGCTTCACGTATCTATCCAGGAACCACAACTCCGGCAGTAGATAAGCTCAACCTCACCGTCGCAGATGGTGAGTTCTTAGTACTAGTTGGACCATCAGGATGCGGTAAGTCAACATCACTTCGCATGCTTGCAGGTCTAGAAGAAATCGACGGTGGTCGAATTCTTATCGGTGATCGCGATGTAACAAATGTCGCACCAAAAGATCGCGATATCGCAATGGTCTTCCAGTCCTATGCGCTCTACCCACACATGACCGTTGCCGAAAATATGGGCTTCGCTCTAAAGATCGCCGGTATCGATAAGGCTGAACGCGATAAGCGCGTTCGTGAAGCTGCAAAGTTACTCGACCTTGAACCATATCTAGAGCGCAAGCCAAAGGCTCTCTCTGGTGGTCAACGTCAGCGCGTTGCAATGGGTCGCGCAATTGTGCGTGAACCCCAGGTCTTCCTTATGGATGAACCACTCTCAAACCTTGATGCGAAGTTGCGTGTTGCAACTCGTACCCAAATCGCCGCGCTTCAGCGCCGTCTTGGAATTACTACTGTCTATGTCACCCACGATCAAGTGGAAGCGATGACAATGGGCGATCGCGTTGCAGTTCTTAAAGATGGACTCCTGCAGCAGGTTGATACACCTCGTAATCTCTATGACAAGCCAGGAAATGCATTTGTTGCTGGATTTATTGGTTCACCTGCCATGAACTTACTTATTGCTCCAGTATCTGGTGGCAAGGCACACCTTGGAGATCTTGATATCGATGTTCCCGCATCAGCAGGTTCAACTGTGACCGTGGGAATTCGTCCAGAAGGATTGGTTCCAGCAGATAAGGGATTCCAAGTTCATGTTGAAGTTGTTGAAGAACTTGGTTCTGATGCATTTGTCTATGGCAAGCCGGCCGATGCAAGCATCCAGTTCGCAAATGCTGTCGATGAAGGCGCCCAAGTAATTGTGCGCTGGGATCCAAAGAACCCACCAAAAGCGGGACAGACAGTTACTGTCACCAACTTACCAGGTGCAGTTCACCTCTTTGATTCTGTAACAGGCTTGCGAATCAATTAACCACAGCCAATATTTAAGTAAGTGGCCCGTCGTAGTTTTCTACGGCGGGTTTCTTATTCTTTAAAATCAAGGGCACCGCGCAGAACATGTACTTTCCCGCGTCCTGCCCGCCGCCATGAATCGGTATGCACAAGCGCCGTGTATTCATCTATTCCAAGAAGTACAGACTGAGAATCAGATTTTAAAACAAAGGATGCAACTCGCTCTGGTAGCCAACCCAGCATTTTGTCGTAGTGTGGAATCACTTCAATATCCGGCAAGAGTGATAGCCCTGGACTATGGTTTGAGCGACGCAAGCCCATTATGGTGCCCCCAAAAGCCATAGCGCCAGCTGAACACCCAGCAAGGGAAGTTCCTGAATTCCACTGCTTGATGATTTCTTCCCAGAGTGGTGAATCGTTAAAGATTTCGGCAACTCTGTGTGGGTCTCCCCCAGAAAAATAGATAAGCCCAGCATCAGCAATCAAATCTAGAAAGTCTAGGTTAAATGCATCTTCACGTTCATGAATAGGTAAGTAGATGCACTTGCTTCCGATGCGATCTGCTTGCTCTTTTCCGAGTGATTGCCAATGTTCGCGGCGTGATTGCCCCTCATGCGAAGACGCAGTTGGAATCTGCACAAAAGTATTTTTCTTACCCTTAGAAATAGCTAAATGCAGGAGCTCGGTTTCTAGCTCCTGCATCTGCAGTGAATATTCGCCAGAACCAACAAGTGCTATTGCACCAGAGTCCTGATTTATCAATTGATTTAAGCCATTGCTTTCTTGAGATTCTCATCAATGGAATCAAGGAACTGCTCAGTTGTTTGGTATGGCGCATCTTTAGAAATCAGTACCGCTAAATCCTTAGTCATCTTTCCCTGCTCGACCGTTTCAATACATACTCGCTCGAGAGTTTTCGTGAACTTAGCAAGCTCAGTGTTGTTATCAAGCTTGGCACGGTGGGCTAAGCCCTGGGTCCAGGCGAAGATGGAAGCGATCGGATTTGTTGAAGTTGCTTTACCTGCTTGGTGCTCACGGTAGTGACGAGTCACAGTTCCATGGGCTGCCTCTGACTCGCAAATCTTTCCATCTGGCGTCATGAGCACAGATGTCATGAGACCAAGTGAGCCATAACCTTGTGCGACGGTATCTGACTGTACATCTCCGTCGTAGTTCTTACAGGCCCAGACATATCCGCCTTCCATACGCAATGACATGGCAACCATGTCATCAATCAGGCGGTGTTCATACCAAATACCTGCAGCCTCAAATTGCGTCTTGAATTCAGCTTGATAGATCTCTTCAAAGATATCTTTGAAGCGTCCATCGTAGGCTTTAAGAATTGTGTTCTTCGTGGAGAGGTAGACCGGGAACTTACGAAGGAGTCCATAGTTCAAGGAGGCACGAGCAAAGTCACGGATTGAGTCATCGACGTTATACATGGCCATTGCAACGCCTGAAGATTCGAAGTTAAATACTTCAAACTCCTGTGGAGCAGATCCATCTTCTGGCACAAATGAGAGGGTGAGTTTTCCAGCTCCTGGTACCTTGAAATCAGTTGCGCGGTATTGATCACCGAAAGCATGGCGGCCGATAACAATTGGCTTAGTCCAGTGTGGAACCAAGCGCGGAACGTTGCTGATAATAATTGGTTCGCGGAAAATAACGCCACCAAGGATGTTGCGAATCGTTCCGTTAGGAGACTTCCACATCTTCTTGAGGTCAAATTCTTTAACGCGAGCTTCATCGGGAGTAATGGTGGCGCACTTGATTCCCACGCCATGCTTCTGGATTGCGCGAGCAGAGTCGATTGTTACTTGATCATCGGTTGCATCGCGGTGTTCCATGCCAAGGTCGTAGTACTCAAGGTTTACATCGAGGTAAGGCAAGATCAGTTTGTCTTTGATGAACTGCCAGATGATGCGAGTCATCTCATCGCCATCTAACTCAACAACTGTGCCTGCTACTTTAATCTTTGACATTATCTTCTCCCGATTAGCTTCTACTTAACTACAGTGTTTGAACGTCTGCTTGCTTTGCACGAACAGCTTCTGCGGCTTCCTTCAGTGAGGCAACCTCTGCATCTGTAAGTGCGCTCTCCACAACTTTGCGAATGCCCACTTTGCCAATCTCTGCTTCCACACCGAGATAAACACCAGAGATCCCGTATTCGCCATCAACCCAGGCACAGACCGGCATGACATCACCAGAATCTTCAATTACTGCCTTAGCCATACGCGCTGCCGCGGCAGATGGTGCGTAGTAAGCAGAGCCAGTTTTTAACAGTGCAACTACTTCAGCGCCACCGTTGCGTGTGCGATCAACTAGTTCGTCAATTTCAGTTTGGGATAACTTCTCAGAAAGTGCAACGCCATTTACGGTACAACGACTTGGAACCGGAACCATGGTGTCTCCATGCGAGCCCAGGGTCAGAGTTTTCACTGAAGAAACTGGTACTCCCAGTTTTTCTGCTACAAAGTTGGTAAAACGCGCAGTATCGAGCATTCCGGCTTGACCCATCACGCGATTTTTTGGAAAGTTGGTAGCAAGCTGTGCCAGGGCTGTCATCTCATCAAGTGGATTAGAGACCACGATGATGACGGCATTCGGTGAATGCTTTGCAATATTTTCAGCTACTCCACGAACGATTCCGGCATTAACACCAATTAAATCCATGCGGCTCATTCCCGGCTTACGTGGAAGTCCTGCCGTAATCACCACAACATCAGAGTTTGCTGTCTTTTCATATCCAGCACCTTCTGCCGTGGTTGTCGCGCCAGTGATACGCGTTTCAAAACCTTCGATTGAGCGAGATTGGTTCATATCAAGGGCCAAACCTTCTGGCTTTCCTTCAAGAATGTCGGTGAGTACAACTTCATCGAAGATGTTGTATTCAGCTAACCGAAGGGCTGTTGTTGAACCATAGAAACCTGCACCTACAACGGTGACTTTCTTTGCCATAGCGATCCTTTATCTACCTTGATGTATTGAACGTATTTATCTTGATATCGAGAGAATTCTACAACCCATTAGGAAGTGCAATTGCCAGCCCGAAAAGCACCACGGCTATCGTTAGCGGCAAATAGCGCTCGAAAGAGCGAGCCCCCCACTGCGAGAGCGCAATCACACCGGTGCCTGCCGAAATAAGCAGCGCCCCGGTACGGACAAATCCTGCAATACCAAGGAGAACTCCGAGTGAAATAACTATGTATGCAATACGAAGTTGTAGGGCGTTTATCGCTCGCATGCATCGACCACATTCATCAGCAACATGGCACGAGTCATGGGCCCAACACCACCTGGCATTGGTGCAACGAATGATGCGACCTCGAATACACCTGGATCAACATCACCGATGAGCCCAGCATCAGTTCGTGAGATCCCGACATCGAGAACTACTGCACCCGCTTTAATCATTGCCGCCTTTAAGAAGTGTGGTTGTCCGATAGCTGCAATCACAATATCGGCGCGCTTAGTATGAACGAGCAAATCTTTAGTACCAGTGTGTGTCAGAGTTACCGTTGCATTTTCTTGCTTACGGGTAAGCAAGAGCCCAAGCGGACGACCCACTGTCAGCCCACGTCCAATCACAACAACTTCTGCACCTGAAAGTGGAATTTTATAGTGGTTGATAAGCTCAACAATTCCGCGTGGGGTGCATGGAAGCGGTGCTTGGTAGCCGGCAACGAGTCGACCTAAATTAAGTGGGTGCAAACCATCAGCATCTTTTGTGGGATCAATTGCTTCTAGAATAAGTTGCGTATTAATCGAACCTGGAAGCGGAAGTTGCACGATATATCCAGTGCACTCTTTGGCGGCGTTGAGATCTTTAATGGCCACCAATACATCAGCTTGTGTTGCAGTTGCCGGTAGGTCTATCCGGATCGAATTGATTCCCACTTCCTGGCAATCTCTATGTTTTCCACCAACATAAGAATGCGAACCTGGATCATCGCCCACCAAGATCGTTCCAAGGCCTGGGATGATGCCTTTAGCTTTCAGTGCCTGCGTGCGCGCTGTGAAATCTTTCTTGATGGTTGCAGCAAGTGCCTTGCCATCAAGTATTTGTGCGCTCATGGCTTTATCTTAATCGTTGCTCTAGGCGTGCGAGAAATGTCGGGTTGAAGTGAAGAACATCGCTATTCCAGCCTTAGTTGCCGCAGCAATCACTTCCTCATCACGAACGCTGCCACCTGGCTGCACGATTGCAATCACCCCGGCTGCGCTAAGAATCTCAAGACCATCAGCAAATGGGAAGAATGCATCGGAAGCGCCCACGCTTCCTGCAACACGAGCTCCAGCGCGATCAACGGCCAGCTTTGCAGAATCAACGCGGTTGACCTGCCCCATTCCGATTCCTACGGCCGCACCATCTTTAGCAAGAAGAATGGCGTTGCTCTTCACGGCGCGAACAGCGCGCCATGCAAATTCAAGATCGCGCATTACATCGGGTGAAAGTGCGGCGCCAGTTACTTGCTTCCAATTCTTTGGATCATCACCATCGGCTGCAATGAGATCAGTCTCTTGCACTAACACGCCACCTGAGACGGGGCGAATTTCAAGAGGCGAGATTTGAGTATGAGTGCAGGTAAGAATTCGAATGGATGGTTTCTGTTTCAATATTTCTAGCGCCGCAATCTCATATTCTGGCGCAATGATTACTTCAGTAAATACTTCCGAAAGAGACTGCGCCATCGCAGCAGTGATCGTGCGATTTGCCGCAACTACCCCGCCAAAGGCTGAAACCGGATCGCATAGATGTGCCTTTGCATAGGCATCAGCGATATCTGTTCCAACTGCGATGCCAGATGGGTTGGCGTGTTTAATGATTGCCACGCATGGTTGGACATGATCTAGCGCCGCTCGCCATGCTGCATCAGCATCGGTGTAATTGTTAAATGACATCTCCTTGCCATGTGATTGCACTGCATTCACAATTCCCGATGGGCCACCGCGATAAATGGCAGCTTGCTGATGTGGGTTCTCACCATAACGAAGGGAATTCTCGCGCTTAAAAATTAGACCAAGCCAATCAAGATCTTGAATCTCATCGCTCACTGTTGAGCCAAGCCAACTTGCGATGGTGAGGTCGTATTCCGCTGTTGTGCGAAATACTTCCAGAGCAAGTAACTTTCGCTCTTCATCGCTAAATCCACCGGCTTTTATGGATGCAAAGAGCTGGTCATATTGCGATGTATTGCAGATAACCGCAACAGAACCATGGTTTTTGGCTGCCCCGCGCAACATTGATGGGCCACCGATATCAATCTGCTCAATACATTCGGCAAAATCAGCACCCGAGGCAAGTGTTGCTGCAAACGGATACAAGTTAATGACAACAAGATCAAAGGGTTCGATATCAAGATCGGCAATTGCTTTCAGATGTTCGGGATTATTCTGATCGGCCAAAATTCCTGAATGAATCTTCGGGTGCAGAGTCTTCACGCGACCACCCATAATTTCTGGAAAACCGGTATAGGTGCTCACCTCGGTTACTGGTATTCCAGCGTCCTGGAGTGTTTTGGCAGTAGAACCGGTGGAAAGTATTTCAACGCCAGCATCATGTAGAACTTTGCCAAGTTCGAGCAAACGCACTTTGTCATAGACGCTGACTAGCGCCCTACGAATCGGTTTGCGATTAGCCATTCTTCTTCTCCTGCGTAGCCAGTATCGATGCAATGGTCGCAACGATGAGACCTCGTTCCAGAATCTTAATGCGCTCGTGTAGAGACTCCTCGGTTTCCGCACTTACTATCTCGAGTTTTTCTTGAGCGATGATTTCCCCGGTATCTAACCCAGCATCAACCCAATGAATTGTCGTGCCGGTTTGAGTGGCTCCCGCTTGCAGGGCGTCACGAACTGCATGAGCACCTGGAAAGAGCGGTAGAAGTGAAGGATGGCTATTAATGATCTTAAATCTTTCAACTGTCTTAGCTGAGAGTAAGCGCATGAACCCAGCGCTAACCACGAGGTCAGGCTTGAGTGCGCCAAGGAGTGTCTCGAGCTCTCGATCCCATTGTGTGCGATCGGCCATCATAGGAACAACAAAAGACTCAATCTGCACTGCTTCTGCTCTGGCAATAACGTGAGCATCTTTCTGATCAGAGATGACTGCCACAATATCTACATCAGCCAAAGTTGTTATGCGCGCATCGAAAATGGCCTGTGCCAGCGTTCCACTTCCCGAAGCAAGAATGACAACTCGCTTCACCGAACGCCTCTATTTAAAACCTTATTGGAAATAAATATTGTGATAGCTAGACCTATTCCCATTTCGAGGGCGATGGAGAGTGCGAACTTCCAGATTGAAACGCCCATGGCGCCCATCTCTGCGGTAATCAGTGATCCACTTGCAAGATAGCCAAGAACTACCAGACCAACGACTGTAAAGAGATAACTCTGGATGATCGCGCGGAAATCGAAATTTGCTGTCAGATAACCTAAAAGTGCACCAAGGCCAATAAAGAAAAGTATTCCAAAGAGTGCAAGAGGTTTTGGGCCCACTGGAAGAATTCCAAGAAGTGGCAGGGCTGGAATCTCGCCCAAGCTATATGAATGTGGTGAAATCAGAGTTCCGGCGCCAACTGCCAATCCAGTCCCTGAAAAATAAGACGCGCCGGCAATGGCAGCATTCGGTAGATAGAGAATATTGAGAAAGAGAAGTAGCACTCCACCAAAGATTCCGGGCTGTAGCGAGGTCGTAATTGTCCTCACCTGAGAAAAATTGATGAAGATAAGTACTGATACGACGATGAATGAAACTCCTAGGAGAACTGATAAAACTCGAGCACTCATTTGAAGTGGGCGTGATGGCACTACCCGACTACCCACTGTCATAGTTGAAATCAGAGCGATGGCAAATGCAAAGAGTGGGGCTAAATACCACTGCACTGCAACCGTGTTTGATCTGCTCATGAACGCCAAAATGGTGACAAGTAGTGCATAAATGATTGAGAAGTTAAGTCTCACGACATTAAGGTCGTGGTAATCACCCTTAAGTCGCTCGAGGGCGCGCGTAAATGAAGAGCGAATAACAAGAATTGGCAGAACCACTGCACCGATAGGCAAGTAGGTGAGATACCCAGCAACACCAGTTGGCGGAAGGGATAGCTGAAATGGAATGTGATGAGCGCCAAGCCAGATCCAGAGCGCTCCACGTATGGGATCTGTAGTTGATCCGCTTGCGCTACCAGCTGTAGACCAAGCAATCAGTGCAATAAAGGAGAATGGCAGCAGCAGAAATGCAGCACTACGAAATACATGAGACAACGAGACCAGGAGGACGCGTTGCATCGTGGAATTAACGACCTAGTATGTCGCGCATTAATTGCGCAGTTTCACTTGGTGTTTGTCCCACTCTCACGCCAGCAGCTTCAAGTGCATCTTTCTTAGCTTGCGCAGTACCTGATGAACCAGAAACGATGGCACCAGCATGTCCCATAGTTTTTCCTTCAGGGGCTGTGAATCCGGCAACGTAACCCACAACTGGCTTGGTGACATATTCAGCGATAAATGCAGCTGCCCGCTCTTCGGCATCGCCACCAATTTCACCAATCATCACAATTGCAGTTGTTTCAGGATCATCTTGGAATGCACGTAGGCAATCAATATGGGTGGTTCCAATAACTGGGTCTCCACCAATACCAACTGCCGTTGAGAATCCGATGTCGCGAAGCTCGTACATCATTTGATAAGTAAGAGTTCCGGACTTTGATACCAAGCCAATCGGTCCGCGCTTTGTAATATCTGCGGGAATGATGCCAACATTTGATTGTTCGGGGCTAATAAGTCCTGGACAGTTGGGGCCAATGATTTGTGTGGTGCCTTTTTGAAGAGAGTAGGCATAGAAGAATGCTGAATCGTGTACCGGAATACCCTCAGTGATGACAACAACAAGCGGCATCTTGGCATCAATTGCATCAATGACCGCTGCCTTGGCAAACTTTGGCGGCACAAAGACAACTGAAACGTTGGCCCCCGTCGCTGTCATTGCCTCAGCTACTGTGTTAAATACTGGAAGTGATGTGCCATCGATATCGACTGACTGTCCACCCTTGCCGGGTGTTACTCCGCCAACAACTTTGGAACCTGATGCCAGCATGCGGCGGGTGTGCTTGGTTCCTTCAGAACCAGTCATTCCCTGAACGATTATCTTGCTTGCTGAATTAATAAAGATTGACATTACTTGGCCGCCAATTCTGCAGCACGTGATGCTGCTCCATCCATAGTCTGCGCCTGCTCCACCAATGGGTGGTTAGCTGCGCTAAGAATTGCACGACCTTCAATAACGTTATTTCCATCGAGTCGAACAACGATTGGCTTCGTTGCCTTCGGTCCAAGTAGTTCCAGGGCTTGAACGATGCCGTTTGCAACCGCATCACATGCAGTGATTCCGCCAAAGACGTTAACTAATACGCTCTTCACATCTGAATCACCAAGAATGATGGATAGACCATCTGCCATCACTTGAGCTGAAGCACCGCCACCAATATCAAGGAAGTTCGCTGGGCGCATTCCGCCGAATTTTTCTCCAGCATAGGCAACAACATCGAGGGTAGACATCACAAGACCAGCGCCGTTTCCAATGATTCCAACTTGACCATTATCAAGCTTGACGTAGTTCAGCCCCTTCTCTTTGGCAGCTGCTTCTAGCGCATTGGTGGAGTCGTGATCTACCAGAGCCTCATGATCTGGTTGGCGAAAATCAGCGTTCTCATCGAGAGTTACTTTCCCGTCAAGTGCGACAACACGACCATCTTCTGTCTTTACAAGTGGATTTACTTCAACGAGCGTGGCATCTTCTGATTGGAAAGTTTCCCAAAGTTTGACCAGCACATCTGCAACTTGCGCGGCAACATCTGCAGGGAATTGTGCTTGGGTAACAATCTCTGTCGCCTTTGCCAATGAAATTCCATCGACGGCGCTCACTGGCACCTTTGCCAATTTCTCTGGCGCAGTATGTGCAACTTCTTCAATATCCATACCGCCGGCAACCGATGCCATCACAAGAAATGTGCGATTGGATCGATCAAGAAGTATGGAAACGTAATATTCATCAACGATAGGTGCGGCCTGAGCAATCATCACTTTATGAACAGTGTGGCCTTTAATATCCATTCCAAGAATGGCTCCTGCTTTTTCTTTTGCATCATTTGCATCAACTGCCAGCTTTACACCGCCAGCTTTTCCGCGCCCACCAACTTTTACCTGCGCCTTAACAACTACTTTGCCACCCATCTTGGAGGCTGCATCGTGTGCTTGATCTGCTGTTGTAGCGACTGCTCCTTGTAATACTGGAACGTTATGCTTTTCAAAGAGATCGCGTGCTTGGTATTCGTAGAGATCCACTAATGGGCTCCTTCAGGTGTGACTAATGAGCAGGACGTGTATGCCCCTAATCCTAAAGGCTTAATTTATAGCGCTGTGACAGGGGCATATCGAAGCAACAGGCGTTTATCACCGTAGGCGCCGAAGTTAATGGTCGCCTCTGATTTATCGCCCTCGCCAGCAAGTGAAACGACGGTGCCAAGTCCGAATGTGTCATGTGACACACGCTGTCCCACGACAAGTGCCATCGCTGTTGATTTCTTTCCCGTGGCTCGTGGCGGTGGCCCTGATGGAAGTCGAGATTTCTTCACACCGGATGAGGATGTAAAAGATGAGCGAGCTTCGCTATTCCATTGAATAAGTTCAGCAGGAATCTCATCGAGGAATCTTGATGCCGGGTTGTATTTAGGTGTTCCAAAAGTTAAGCGATATTCAGCGCGAGAAATGTAGAGACGTTTCTCCGCCCGAGTAAGACCCACATAGGCAAGTCTGCGCTCTTCTTCAATCTCTTTCGGATCATCGAGGGTGCGGGCATGAGGAAATATTCCATCTTCCATCCCGGTAAGAAAGACCGTTGGAAATTCCAAACCTTTAGCGGTGTGCAGAGTCATGAGGGTGACAACTCCCCCGTGATCTGCTCCATCTGGAATTTCATCGGAATCGGCCACAAGTGAAACTTTCTCCAGGAATCCTGAAAGTGAAATCTCTTCATCTTCAATGAGCTCTTCCAATGGGCGCTCTTCATAATCCATCGAGGCTGAAACAAGTTCCTTCAGGTTCTCCACTCGCACTTCATCTTGCGGATCTGTACTTGCCTCAAGTTCAGTAAGCAACCCAGATTGCTCAAGGACTGCTTCAATAATCACGGAAGGTTTTGTCTTTGCTTCCACCAGAGTTTGCAGAGCTGTGAGCATGGAGGTGAAGGAACTAATGGAGTGGGCAGCTTTATTTGGCACTGCTGTTGCCTCTTTTACTCGCAAAAGCGCGTTCCAGAATGAAATGCCGTGCAATTCGGCGAACAACTCAACTTCTTCCAGGGCGCGATCTCCAATACCCCGCTTAGGAAAGTTAATAACTCGACGCAGTGAAACTTCATCATCAGGATTGGCCAGCACTCGAAGGTATGCCAATAGATCCTTTACCTCTTTGCGCTCATAGAATCGCAACCCACCAACGACTTTATATGGAATTGCTGCGCGCATAAACACTTCTTCGAAGATACGAGATTGGGCATTTGTGCGATAGAAGATGGCGGTATCGCCCGGGTTTGAGTGGCCCATATCCTGCAGTGAGCGAATCTCACCCTTAATGAATTCAGCTTCGTCATACTCAGATTCTGCAACGTATCCAGTCAGTGGCGCACCTGCACCAGCATCTGACCACAGATTCTTCTCTTTGCGAGATTCATTCTTGGTGATGACCGCATTCGCAGCGCTTAGAATATTCTGGGTGGAGCGGTAATTCTGTTCAAGTAAGACCGTAGTTGCGTTCGGGTAATCAACTTCGAATTGCAAAATGTTTCGAATTGTTGCGCCGCGAAAACCATAGATAGATTGGTCGGCGTCTCCAACAACACAGAGCTCTGCCAGTGGGAAGCCATCTCCTTCAACGCCGGTAAGTTCTTTTACTAATTGGTACTGAGCATGATTTGTATCTTGATACTCATCAATTAAAATATGGCGAAAGCGAGAGCGAAAGCGAGCTTTGGCTTCAGGGAATTTCTGCAATACCTGAACAGTCTTCATGATCAAGTCATCAAAATCCATGGCGTTAGCCTGCTGTAGCCGCTTTTCATAGAGGGTGTAGACATCAGCAACGATGGTTTCGAATTGATTGCTAGCCAGACTTAAGTATTCATAAGGAGTCTGTAATTCATTCTTTGCATTAGAAATCAGATTCTGGAATTGACGTACTGGATAACGCTTGGAATCAAGGTTGAGCGTCTCCATGACTCGTGAAATGAGCTTCTGAGAATCGGCAGAGTCATAAATACTAAAGGTGCTGCTGTAGCCAAGTCGTTCCACCTCTTGGCGCAACATGCGCACACACGATGAGTGGAATGTAGAGACCCACATTGACTTTGCAACAGGGCCAACAAGTTCAGTGACCCGCTCTTTCATCTCACCGGCAGCCTTATTGGTAAATGTAATCGCCAAGATTTCATAGGGGCGCACATCGCGTCTAGCCATAATGTATGCAATTCGGCGTGTGAGCACGCGCGTCTTTCCAGAACCAGCACCTGCCACAACCAGCAGCGGTGATCCGGCATGGGAAACCGCCTTCTGTTGCTGCGGATTGAGTCCGGCTAGCAATGGGTCGGTCGCGCTCATGCCGCGGAGTCTATTAGGCTGGTGCATCATGGAGCCGATTGCAGATTCAGAGATCAAGCGCGTTTTAGTTATCAACGCCCACCCCGATGATTCAGATTTCGGAGCCTCAGGAACTATCGCGCAGTGGGTGGCACAAGGCATTGAAGTCTCTTATGTGCTGTGCACAAATGGCGACCAAGGTGGCGAAGAATCTGGATTTACCAAAGAAGAGATGCCGGCAGTGCGTCAGCGAGAACAACGCGCAGCATGTGCCGCACTTGGAATCAGTGATGTCACATTCCTGAATTATGTTGACGGTCATCTTGAACCAACAATCGCGCTACGCAAAGATATTGTCAGACAAATTCGCCGCGTGAAACCAGATCGCATGATCTGCCAATCACCTGAGCGCAATTGGGATCGCATCGGTGCCAGCCACCCAGATCACCTAGCTGCAGGTGAAGCCACAATTCAAGCGGTCTATCCAGATGCCCGTAACCCATTTGCCTTTTCAGATTTATTGGAAAAAGAAGGTCTACAACCGTGGAAGGTGAAAGAAGTCTGGATGCAGGGTCATGCACATCCAGATCACTTCGTTGATATCACCGACACATTCCACTTTAAATTAGCGGCGCTGAAAGAACATGCATCCCAGACATCACACATGGAAAACCTGGAAGAAATGCTGCGCGAATGGGGCCAACGTAACGCTGGCTTAGGCGAACTTCCAGAGGGTCGAATCGCCGAAGCATTCAAAATCGTTAATACTAATTAAATATTAGATACTGAAGGTATCAATCCCAGCACTGTTTTTACTTCTCTTAATCTTTCCATAGGATTCAAGTACTTCAAGATGTCCAAGTACGGGGTAGACCAGATATTTATATGCAGGCTCTGGCCATGGTCCCATTCGAGTATGTGCAATCTCAATCAGCTCTAGCATGGTTATCGGCTTACCTACCTCTTGAATAGTCTCGAAGCAAATTTTTTCAATTCGATCCGTGTACGCAAGAGATAGATCTAGAAAATCAAGACCAAGTTGACCTTTATATCGTGGATAGTGTGATGTCAGTACTTCACTTGGTTTGTAGGCCTTTAAAAGTCGAATTGTTGAACGATATGCCTCAACAAATCTATATGTGGGTGGGAATGCTGGAGCTCCATCTGCAAGGAGAACTGACTCCCCTAAAACTGCATCTCCGATAATTACTGCACCAGTCTGTTCGTCGAGTACAGATAAATGTCCCCATGAGTGTCCAGGTGTATGGAGTATCTCCACCATGCGTCCGCCTAAATCAATTCGCTCATTACCGGCAAAACCAATATCTATTTTACTTTCAAAGGCAACGGTACGAATGAAATCGACCGCTTCTTGCGATTCTGCAAACCCGTGGTCATGAGCAAATTCGTTATATCGATCATCAATCATAATCTGAAGGTCTTCAATCATCGGACGATCTCGTTCACCACAACATATCAATGCATTTGGCATCAGCTCTTTGACTGCGCCATTGCCACCAGTATGGTCGTAATCTGAGTGTGTATTAATGGCATAGCGAACTTTGCTCAGTGAAAGATTATGTTCTTTAAAGTATGTAACTAAGGTTTCACGTATCGAGCCATCAAAACCGGTATCGACAAGCAAAATATCAACTTTGCCAACGATGGCATAGAGGGCCACATAACGAGGCCCAATTGGACATTCAATGCGATGTAAACCTGGGAGTATCTCCATTTTTAGCCCTTCCCTATCTTCCTTTGAAATTCGGTTTTCTTTTTTCGGTAAAGGCCGCGCGGCCTTCATCGCTATCTTCGGTTGTGAAGCAATATGCAAAAGTGTCATTCTCGTACTGCAACCCAACATCTACGGCAGTTGACATTGAGACTCGCACCAGATGTTTTGCCAGTTCTGAAGCGATAGGAGCATTTCCTGCGATTCGAGCTGCGAGATCGGCTACCTTTGCATCAATATCAGCATCATCGAAAATTCTGTCGACTAGGCCCCAATCACGCGCCTCCTCTGCGCTCACCATGTCCCCTGTGAGTAACATTTCAAGTGCTCTGCCAGGTGACATCACGCGTGGAAGAAGCTGCGTGTTACCTGCTCCTCCATGCCACCCAAGTTTTATCTCCCCAGCAGCAAATCTGGAATCGGGAGTTGCATAACGAATATCAGACATCAGCGCCATTTCGAGTCCCCCACCGATGCAATAGCCTCTAATTTTCGCAATTACTGGTTTACGAATCTTCCAGAGTTCGCGAGCGTAATCAATCCGGTTTCGTAACTGCCAATTGGACCCATAGTCATCAAGAACTTTTACATCACTTCCAGCCGAGAACGCTCTGCTTCCAGTTCCGGTCAGGATAACCACGCGAATAGATTCCTCATTATTAATGTAGGTGACTAATTGGATGATGGCCTTACCCATTGCAGGCGTCATTGTATTGAGCTTCTCTGGGCGGTTTAAAGTAATAGTGGCAACTGCTCCATCTTGTTCAAAGAGCAATTCATCTGGCAACCCTGGCAAAGTTCTCATTATCGTGGAGATTTCTTACGAGCATCTGTCGATGCTTGTATCGCTTGACTGAGAAGTACTTTCATGGCGGCTTCGGCTAGATCAGCATCTTCCTCAACAATTGCGTCCAGAACTGCTTGATGTTGAATCAGAAAGTCTCCATCATCGACAACGTGGCGAACCATGTCATCTCTAATCTTCAAAAGTGGAATGAATAGTTTTCCAATACGTTTCATCAACTCATTTTGCGTGGCATCCAAAAGAGCTTGATGAAATGCAGCATCTGCTTCACCGATTGCTTCAGATTGTGGCCCCTCTTGATAAAAGGCATCCGTCATTTTCTTCAATGAATTGGTGAGGACAGAGATATCTTTACTTCCACGTCGTTTCGCAGCAATTCGAGCTACCCATGGTTCATAGCTCGCTCGAACTTCTTCTAAATCACGAACCAATTCTCGGCCAAGCCCAGATGCCTGAAGCCAAGAGATAACGTCGGGATCCAATAAATTCCACTCATGTCGCTCCAGCACAATCGTTCCGGTCTTAGTGCGAGCACGAGTTAAACCCTTGTCGTGAAGCACTTTGAGAGCTTCCCGGACTACGGTGCGACTGACTCCAAATTGAGCTTCCAACACATCAGATGTAATCACTGAGCCCGGCGCAACTTGACCAGAGACTATTTGGTTGCCCAGTGAGATGACAATCTGGGTTGGCAGGTTGCGCGCCATCTTAGTTTTCATAGGAGTGAATCAGTTTCGCAGATAGCAAGTGCAACAGGTCCTTGTCCCCAAGGAACTGAGAATCCACGTGGCGTAAATTCATAATGTGACTTTCGAGTTGATGCCATGACTGCGGCAGTCACATTTTGAAGTTCACCAGCAGAATCTGTATCTGCAATCACTCCGGCAAGTGCTTTGATCATGGCTGGTTTTACAATTGACTCATCAACTATTCCAAGCTTGATTGCGCGAGCAAAACCAGTTGCCATAAAGCCTGCAGTGGAACCTTCTTCACCTGATCGTTCGCTATCAACAACACACCACCAGCGACCATCTTCGCGCTGAAGTTTAATCATAGAATAAATCAGTTTCGTTGAAGCATCTTCAATTTTCTTGCGTCCCGGATGATTGAGTGAAATATTCTTCAGTACATCCATCATTCCGAGAAGAGCCCATCCTTGGCCACGACCCCAACCTGGCGCCCAAGTTCCTTCGACTCCATTCATAAAGAAGTGATCAAAGATTCCATTTTCTTTTTGTAGCGCATCAATATATGCGTGCGCCTGTTCGACTCCAACGGTAACCAAATCTTCTCTACCTGTTTCTTTACCAAGTGCGGTGAAAAATGGTGGATCAAAGTGAAGACAGTCGATGCATGTTCCCCCTGGTGGGTTTGCCAGCCACTTTGCTTCATTTGTTGGAAGCTCTTCCCCGCCATATGGTGGAATCAAACAGAGTGATTCCCAGGTGTCATAAATTCCACGGTCTTTTGTGCGGCTCATTAGATATGCAGCTAATAGGTTAAGTGAATCAATAATCACTTTATTTTTTGTCTCATGAGCGATTTCCACCATTGCAACACCGGGTGCAGTGCAATCAAGGCGTCGAAATGGTTCTGGTCGGCTTGCCCAGGCGCGAATCCACCCATTTGCGAATGAAAAATAAGCGGGATCCTTGAGCAATCGGCCTGCTTCCAGAATTCCCTCAAATCCTGTGGAATCGCCAAAATTCCAACTCTTGTACGGCATTGCAAGCAAAGACTTGCCTACCTTTTCTAGAAGTAGAAGTCTTTCTTCTCGCGATGGGAGTGCGGGTGCCTGAGTCATCTATTTACCGTCCCTTAAATTCTGGTTTACGTTTTTCTGCAAAAGCTCTTTGGCCTTCAGCTGCATCTTCAGTTGTCATGCAGTATGCAAAGGAATCATTTTCGTAGAGCAGCCCGGTTTCTAGCGGAATGCTTTGGGACATTCGCACCATGTGCTTGGTCATTTGCGCTGCAATGGGAGCTTTCTCGGCGATAGATTCCGCAATAACAATGGCGCGATTAAGCACTTCTTCTCTGGGTACTAACTCTTGGATCAAACCCATGCGAAGTGCATCAGCTGCCAAGACGGGTTCTCCGTGCAATAGAAAGAGCGATGCATTTCCAGGACCCACTCTGTGTGAGAGCAATTGAGTCTGGCCGGAACCGCCATGCCAACCCCATCTAATCTCACCTGCTAAAAACTTTGCATCAGGAGAAGCCACGCAAATATCTGAAGCACATGCCATTTCAAGTCCGCCACCAATTACCCAACCGTGAAGAGATGCAACGACAGGTTTCTTGATAAGCCAGATTGCACGGGCATAATCAAGATTACGATCAAAGCGATTGCGATATTCCCAATTACTTCCATATTCACCTAAATCAGTGAGGTCGCTGCCAGCACAAAAACCTTTCTCGCCTTTGCCATAAAGAAGTACAGAGCGAATTTCTAAGTTGTTATTAATCTCGTAGATGTAACTATTCATCTGCTCATCCATAGTCACGGTCATCGCATTTATCTTCTCGGGGCGATTAAGAATGAGATGGGCAACTTTTCCATGAACTTCAAAATCAACCTGTCCTGTAAGTGGTGTAGCCATTTCTTACTCCTTCACTGTTCCGACGGCGCCAGACTTAATGAGCTCTTCAACCTTCGTGGCCGGCATTCCAAGAAGATCAATCAAAATTTCCTTCGTATGTTCACCTAAAGCAGGTGCCCCGCGGCGAATAGTTGGTGGAGTATCAGAAAGACGCACCGGAGGGCGTACGGTTTTTGCACTTCCACCCCGCAGCTGCGGTTGTTCCCAGATGTACTTTGTTTCAATAATATGTGGATCTTTCACAAGAGCTTCGTAGTCATACACCGGACCACACCATGCTCCAACTCGATCACAGATTTCAATCCACTCAGCAGTAGTCTTCTCTTGGAAACTATGTCGAATTAGCTTATAAATCTCATCACGATGTTTATGTCCGTCGTTGTAGTGCGTCAAGGTTCGCAGGAAATCATTATCCAGAACTTCGCCCAGAATTGAGAGCGGCACCATGGCCAAAGTTAGCCAAGCATCCTTTGTTTTATACACGCCATATGGTGCTGGAATTGAGGCATGCGCACTCCGCTCTTCCATGCGAGTTGGCATACGATCTGTATTTAAGAAAGTAACAATCTCTTGAAGCTGACAATCCATCACGACTGACAACATATCGATTTCAACGTGTTGACCAGTGCCTGTCTGATGGCGTGATTCGATGGCGGCAAGAATTCCTATGACCGCCTGATATCCAGTCATCACATCGGCGCCCCAGAGCGCACTCGGAGTTGGGTCATCACCTAGCGCTCCAACGCTAAACATCGAACCGCTATAGCCCTGAACAATGAGGTCTTGCCCTGGGCGATCGCGATAAGGCCCAAAAGATCCGTAACCCGAAATAGAACAGTAAACAATTTTGGGGTTTATCTTCTTAAGGTCCGCGTAACCAATTCCCAGGCGGTCTGCAGTTCCAAATCTAAAGTTTTGCAAGAAGACATCAGATTTCTTCACTAGCTCATAGAGAACTTCTTTTCCTTCAGCACTCTTAAGATCGATTGATAGCGATCTCTTATTGCGATTGACTGCAAGAAATGTGGTCATCTCGCCATTACTCTGTCGATCTTCGAATCCGCGAGTTCTATTAAATTCACCATTAACGGGCGGCTCAATTTTTATTACATCAGCGCCAAGATCACCAAGTCGAGTTCCGGCAATAGGTCCTGCCAACATCTGTGTTGCATCGATTACGCGCAGGTTATCTAGGGCGCCTTTAGCTGAATTCATGGATAGATACTTTCTTATGAAGAATTCAATGTCAACGAATTTCGCCGCCATCTACCGGGTTATTACCTTGCTGAACTGGGGTTTTATCCCATTTATGCAAATCGGCAGCTCAGGCCGCCGTCAACGATCCAATCTGCCCCGTTCACAAATGAGGCATCATCGGAGAGAAGGAAGGTAACAACCTTTGCGATCTCTGATGTCTGTGCCATGCGTGCCATTGGTTGCACCGCCATTGATTCGGCCTTCTTTTCCGGCAGCATTTCAAACCACGACAGCAGTAAGGGGGTGAGGGTGTATCCAGGTGAGACCGCGTTGGTGCGGATCTGGTGGATGCCTTCATCAAGTGCCAAGTTACGGGTTAAGCCGATGACGCCTGACTTTGCAGCTGCATATGGGAAATACTTTGGGTAGGTCATGCGCGCATGGATTGATGCAATATTAACAATCGCACCCTTCTTAGCTGCTCGCATTGAAGGTAATACTAATTTTGCAGTATGCCAGACGCTCTTTAAATCTACATCAAAGAATTTGTTCCACTCTTCATCGGTCATTTCAACTGCATCTGCATTTGAATTGACACCCGCATTATTGACTAAGCCTGTAATTGGACCGAGCTCTTTTACAATCGCATCGTGGGCCGTCTTTAGTGAATCAAACTTGCCTACATCTGCTTGATGAAACATTACTTTAAATCCTTGCGCCGTCAATTCAGCTGCATAGGCTTCACCGGCTGGGACTACGATGTCACAGAACGAGACTCGAGCTCCTTGTTGAACAGCATCTAAAACAATTGCTGCACCAATTCCAGATGCTCCACCTGTGACAAAAACATGTTCATTTTGAAGTTTCATTTTTTCACCAATCTGCTACTGAGCCGTCGTTGTGGAACCATTGAACCGGAGTACCCGATACAAATGGGTGTTTCGCTGCTTTTTTTTCATCCATCTCAACGCCGATTCCCGGTGCAGTCGGTGGATAAATATGACCATCTTTGATTTCTGGGACGCCAGAAAATACTTCTGAACGCCAAGAAACATCCGAGCGCATCACTTCTTGAATGAGGAAGTTCGGTGTAGTTAGGCCAAGATGTACGTTGACCATAGTTGCAATAGGGCCAAGTGGGTTATGTGGCGCCATCGTAACTCCGTATGTGTCACAGAGCGCTGAAATCTTTCGTAGCTCTGTAATGCCACCTGCATGACACACATCCGGTTGAGCGACATCAATAAGACCATCTTCCAGAAGTGGTAGGAAATCCTCACGGTGAAGCAGGCGCTCACCTGTGGCAAGCGGAACAGTGATCTTTGCTCGAGCCCGCTTCAGCGCTTCATGTTGATCGGGTGGCACAATTTCTTCGAGAAAGAGTGGCTTATAAGGAGCTAAAACCTCAGCGAATTGAATCGCCATCGCGGCAGTTGTTCGCCCGTGGAAATCAATCATGATGTCTACATCTGGTCCAGCAGCACGTCTGGCTGATTCCATCAACTCTCCTGCATGGCGAAGTTTTTGTGCATCTCCAAGCGGTGCCGATTGCGGAACCGCAAGAATTTTCACTGCGGTAAATCCATCTTTGATGCTCTGCTTCATCTTATCTTCAAAGGAAGAGACACTGTCAGAGTTATAAACGGCATCAGAATTTCCACCACCAAGGTGGTCATACATGCGCACTCGATCTCGGGCTAAGCCACCAAGAATGCGCCACAGTGGAACGTTTAAATCTTTTGCCGAAATATCCCATAGCGCTTGATCAATTCCGCTTATTGCAGACATTGTCACAGCTCCACCTTTAAAAAATGGGTGCCGGTAAAGAATCTGCCAATTGCGCTCGATTTCACGTGGGTCGCGGCCGACAAGTAGCGGCGCTAAATCTTCTACCGCACCAAGGACCGCTTGTGTTTGAAACTCCAGAGTAGCTTCACCAATTCCAATAAGTCCTGCGACATCTGTATATACCCGGACAACAACCCAATTGCGCATCTTGGCATTGACGACAGTTGTTGTTATTTTAGCGATCTTCATTTTCCACCCGATTTCACTCTCTTAATTTCTGCGATGAAAGCTGCAACCCTTGTGGGAATTTCTGGAATTCCGCCACCTAGTAAAGGTCCCCCGACTCCGAAGCCTAAAACACCTGCAGCAAACCAATCCTTAATGTTTTCTAAACTTACTCCACCGGTAGCCAACCATTTGGCTTCTGGGAATGGATCTCGAACCGCCTTCAAATATGCGGGTCCAAAGTGTGAGGCTGGAAAGAGTTTCAAAACTTTCGCACCAGCCTGCAGCGCACGAGCCACATCGGTAGGCGTGGCAACACCTGGAACTGATAAAAGGTTGAGATCAAGGGTCTTCTTAATGACTGCAGCATCTGTATGTGGTGAGAGAACAAATGTAGCTCCCGCCTTCTTTGCGCTAATGACATGTGCAGGGCTCATAGCTGTTCCAACTCCAACAGTGATTCCCTTGATGGCTGAGAATTCTTCAATCAGATCAAAGACATCGGGTGTTGTTGTTGTAAATTCAAAAGAGGTAATGCCTGCACTATGCAAGGAATGCGCCGCGCTCCTGCCTTCAGCCGAAGTCTTAGTACGAATAATGGCAACTATAGAACTCTTCTCAAATTCCTCTAGTGCGCTCATGAACTCTTTACCAATCTCTGAGAGATGACACCTGCTGTGCCAAATGGAAGACCTGTCCAGTCCCCCAAGTGTGATGCAACGAGTGCGCCACATGTACTTCCTTGCAAAATTGATTCTCGCATTGAAAGTCCACCTAAAATTCCAGAAATCGTACCTCCCACAAAAGCATCCCCAGAACCAACAGGATCCACAGTTTCTACAACTTCTGGGGATATGTCGAACCTTTCGCCATTGTGCAGCACGCGCATTTTCTGATCACCTGCAGTCATGATTGCTGTTTTTGCACCCGCAGCACCAGCTAGTCGAAGATTTTCTTCCGGGTCGCTACTTCCCCAGACAACGGCGTATTCATCCACGCCACCGATAACGAGTTCAACATCATGAATGAGTGAATGAAGTGCCTGAGCAGCCTGCGATTCACTCCATAGTTTGCGGCGTAGATTGATATCAAAGCTAATTGGAATGTTGTGCTTGCGGGCTACATCCATCGCCTTTGCAACTGCGCCAGCAGAACTTTCCGAGATTGCAACAGATATTCCAGTCATATGCACCCATCGAGCAGAGGCAATCTCTTCCTCATTGATATCTGCTACAGAGATTGTTGAGCCGGCAGATGATTTACGAAGGTAGGTCACATCTATCGGATTCTCTTTGCCACGATTACGCACCAGTGCAGGGGTATAAGAATCGACGGTTTTAATACCATCAAGACTCAGTCCCTCATTTTTCAGTTTTGCAAGAATGTTTTTTCCTAGCTGATCGGCTCCAAGCCGCGAAATCAAAGTTGCACGCAGCCCAAGGCGCGTCACCGCAACTGCAACATTTACTTCGGCGCCCGCCGCAGATAACTCGAATTTTTCAGCTGTTGCCACATCATCAGTATCAGTTGCAAGAAAGAGCCCCATGATTTCACCTAGGGTATAGAGATCAGACATTAGTCTGCACCTCTTCGACAAGTGCGAGCATTTCTTCAATCTCTCTTAACGTATCTATATCAAGTGATACGGTCGGATTCCGACAGTAGTTCGTCTCAATAATTCCACGCTTAAAGAGAACATCTTTCTCGGCAGCGATAAGTAAGTCGAGATTTGATATCCATCGAGCGATATGCGGGATAAACCTATCTAGCCGTGAATCAAACTCCTTGTGATCACCTGCGAGCAATGCTCGCTCTGCCCAGAGATACAGATCAGTGAGACCACACCCCGGCTGAAGTCCGTCAGCACCTGCGGCAACTCCCTCTTTCCAAAAGATTCCACCCCAGCCAATGAGAGTTCTGACTCGACCGTTAGTTAAGGAATTAACAGTCTTGATTGATTCTGTAGGTGGATTCGCTTCACATTTGATAATTTGCAGATTCTCATATTTATTTGCAAGAGTGACAAGCCCTGAAACATCAGCCATTCCACCGGCTTGCGGAAGGTGTTGAATTACCACTGGAATTTTGACCGACTTCAAAATAGATTCAAGATGCAAATCTATTTGCGCAGCAGTTGGCGCAAAGAATGTTGGTGGCAAAATATTGATGTAATCGACACCCATTGCTTCATAGTCTTTTGCTCGAATTACTGCCAGCTCTGATGAGTGATCTGCCACCGTGGTAATGATCTTCAAATCTGAACCAGCACGTTCGGTCAGCAGGATATCCAAGAGTTGATAACGCTCTGGGTCGGAGAGTTTTATATTCTCACTTGCCACCCCGAAGAACAGAGTGGATTTCGTTCCGATTTCGATAATCCAACGGCACAGCGCGCGAAAGCTTTCGTAATCAACTTCACCTTTTGTTGTGAAAGGAACAGATAAAACCGGGCAAACGCCTTTGATGCTCACCCGGTCTTATCCTAATTACTAGCGCTTGATTTTCTTAGAAATAACTGCCTGCATAATCACAGATAAAATGATTACTAGCCCAAAGAATACTTGGGTGTAAAAGGCGTTGATTCCAGAGGCAACAATTCCGGCATTAATAGCTCCGATAATGAATGAGCCAACAAATGTGCCAGTGACGGTTCCGATACCACCGAATACAGAGGTGCCACCCAAGAACACTGATGCAATTGAGTTCATCAGAAGTCCCTCGCCTAGCGTTGGCCAGAAGTATGAAACCTCAAAGGATGCTACTAGGCCAGCGAATGCGGCGAAGAATCCCATGATTGCAAATGTACGTCTCTTCACCTGGTTGACATTCACACCCATCAATTGGGCAGATGTTTTATTGTCGCCAGTTAAGAAAACATGCGCACCAAATTGAGTTCTATTGAGTACAAACCACAAAATGATTGTGGCTAGGACTGCCCACCAAAATTGATTTGCGATACCGAAAAAGGATCTACCTACAAGAAGGTTAGAGACGCCGGCTAGCTCCTTATCTGTAAGGCCAACTCCGGAGCCGTTCATCCAAGCAAGTTCGATTCCGCGGAATAGAAAACCAGTACCAATAGTGATTACAAGTGATGGAATAGCGAAGTACGTTACTAGCCACCCATTGAAGTAGCCACTGAGAGTTCCTGCCACCAATGCCCCTGCAAAGCCCAGCCAGATATTTCCCGTCCCAGAATAAATCTTTGCGAATGTAGCTGTGGATAGCGCCATCACGGCAGGGAATGAAAGATCGATCTCACCCGTAATAACGATGAGCGTCAGCGGGATTGCCATAAGGGCAAAGAGTGGAGTACTCGAAGCAAAGGCTAAATAAATATCTTTAGAGGTAAATGCTTCGGAGGCTGTGACCACAAAAACGAGCCACATCGCAATTCCAACTCCCCAGATACCAAATTGCATGCCGAATCTGCGCCAAAATGATGGTGGACGTGCTGCGTTGTTCTTTACCTTTGAATCAGTTTTTTCGCTCATAATCTCATTACTCCTTTATAGACCCGGTGCGAGCAACTCGATACATGCTCTCGATTAATTCATCCATAGTAATTTCACTCTTTTTATAGTTGCCGGCTACTTTGCCGCGATCGAGCACAATCATCCGGTCAACAGCCGGGTAGATATGGAAAATGTTGTGGTCAATAAAGATTGCCGAACGACCAGATTTCTTGATGTTTTGAACAAAATCCAGCGTCTTCTTCGTTTCAGATAGAGATAAACCCACTGTTGGTTCATCTAAGATCACGAGCTCGGCGTCAAAGTAAAGAGCTCTTGTGATTGCCACTCCTTGTTTTTCACCGCCGGACATAGTTAAGACTGCATTATCAGGATGCACTGCCGTTGATGTGAAACCCATGTGTTCGCTCATGAGGCGGGTTGCTTCGCTTCTCATTTTCTTAACGTCTAATCGACCAAATTTAGTTTTAATCTCTCTGCCCATGAACATATTGCGCCAGATTGGTTGCAGTTCACAGAGTGCTCGCTCCTGATAGATAGTTTCAATTCCCAGGTCACGGGCCTTAGCCACGCTCCAGTCGGTTATCTTCTCGCCTTTAAACCAAATCTCGCCGCCTTCATCTGGCTTGTGGAAACCCATAATTGTCTTAACTAGGGTTGATTTGCCAGCGCCATTATCGCCAAGTAGGCCAACAATCTCGCCAGGATAAATTTCTAGATCAACTCCAGATAGAGAGCGAACCTCGCCAAATGTTTTTGAAACATTTTTTAATTGAATTACTGGTGCACTACCGGACATATGTCTGAACCCCTTCGAAAAGGTGTGTCGGTTGGGAATTACCTTCCCAACCGACACACACTAATTTATCAGCTATTTATTAGCGGATTTCTACCTTTGCAAGTGGTGCGACGACTGCAACGTTTGACTTATCAACGAATCCACCAGCTGTATTCACATCAAGACCTGAAAAACCAAACTTCTTGGTTAGACAGATTTGAAGGATTGGTAGGTATCCCTGTAAGAACGGTTGCTGATCGATTACGAGTTGTAGGAAGCCACTCTCGATAGCAGTTGTTGTTGCAGGAGATACGTCGAATCCACCGAAGTAGACAGATCCTGCCTTCAAGTTTGCTGCCTTCATATATGTTGCTGCAGTAGCAGTTAAGCCACCGTGATCAGTAACAACAGCCTTCACATTAGGGTTCTTTGCCATGATTCCAGCAAATGTTGGACCGCCTGATGCAGGTGTTGTGTTGGTAGCTTGATCGATTTCCTGATAGATAACTTTAACCTTCAGTTTTTCGAAGCCATCAATTACACCAACTGTACGTTGACCGCGATCTCCGCCTTGACCCTTAAGGCCCCAAACGAATGCTGAGTCGCCAGCAGAAAGTTTTCCACGCTTAACCATTTCTGAAGCTAGATCTACTCCAGCTTTGTAGTTAACCGCACCGACATAACCAAATCCCTGTGTTGAATACTGGGCTTGTAGATCTGTAAGTGATGTGTTCAATGTTGTGACGATGATGCCTTTCTTGAAAGACTCCTCGACTAGTGGCTTAGCAGCTTCTGGTCCCATGAAGCCGTACATTGCAATGCCATTTGGCTTTGTTGCAATCGCTTCTTTCCACTGGGTTACCATTTTTGCAGGATCCCAATCTGAGAAGTAGTACTTCACTGTTGGGCCTAGATCTCTTTGAGCTTGGCGATAACCGTTATAAACGTTATTTGCAAAGACACCACCTTGTGGACCACCAGGGAATGCGGCGATCTTTACACCTTTGCACCACTGGCCTGTTGCTGCTGCGTTTGCAGATGTTGCACTATTAAACGCAACAAGTGAAGAAGCTGCAAAGACAAGTGCAACAAAGCCAACTTTAGCTTTCTTGATTGACATTTATTCCTCCTAGAGTTTGAATCGTGAATCGACCCACCCCTTTTATACTTCATACTTAATGGAGAAACAAGGGGTTTGCCTCACGGCACTGTAACGATTGGATAACTCCCTACCGAGCATCTCCGCCTCGCCATTGTATGTATTTTAAGTCAGACTTATCATCCCTAAAAAAGAATGAATACCGCACCCCACTAGACAAACGCTTAGACCCTCCTGTAGGGCTTGCCTAGTACTCCTTACGGTTAGTACGTTGCGCGCCCGCCTGAGATATCAAAGGTGAATCCTGTGGTGAAGGAACATGCCGGTGATGCCATAAAGGCAATCATCTCAGCGACTTCTTCTGACTCTCCGATTCGACCCATCGGGATTCGAGAGATCATGTATTTCATCGTATCTTCAGTTGTATTCTCGTTTATCGCTGTTCGAATTACCGCAGGGGCCAATGAGTTAATCACTACGCCAGATGCGGCAGCTTCCTTTGCTACACCTTTTACATAGCCAATTAATCCAGCCTTTGCAGTGTTATATGGCGACATTCCGGGGTTGCCTTCTTTGCCTGCAATAGAAACAACTTGCACAATGCGTCCATACTTGCGCTCTTTCATCAGTGGCATCACTGCTTGCGTTATCCAAATCGCACCAAAGAGATCGATTGTTAGTGGCTTGAGGAATTGTTCCCAGGTTATATCTTCTGTCTGCATTCCCGTTGGTCCCGTAATTCCACCGGCATTCACCACTGAATCAATTCGGCCGTGCTCTTTCTCAATAGCTTTAATCCTTTGACGTACATTTTCTTCAGAACCCAAATCAAAGAGGTGATAGGCGGCGCTGGCGCCACTACTTTTTATCTCATCCACAACAGATTTCAAGCCAGTTTCGTTGACATCGAGTGCAATGACATGAGCACCACGGCGAGCAAGCAGAATCGCCGATGCTCGCCCGATGCCACTGGCAGCGCCAGTAACTACCGAGATCTGCCCAGCGAGTGATGTGAGGTCTTCGGTCATGATGAGCCCTTCGGTTTGGCGTAAAAAGTTTCATTCACCTATTGAGTATTTACGGCAATTTACACTAACTTGAATACAGTAGAAACCTTTTTTAGCGCTTATTTTAAGGGGCTGGCAGATGTCGACTAAAATCTCAGTGGAAGTCTTTGACGAGCGAAAATGCCTTCTCGGTGAAGGCCCTACATCTTCAGGACCAGGAAACAACCACGTGATGTGGGTCAATATTCTTGAGAACCAAGTCATGTGGCGCAACCTTGAAACTGGGATTGCAGGCGGCTACGACACCTCAGAGCATGTCTCCTTCGCTATTCCTCGCACACATGGTGGTGAAGTTTTAGGAACTGTCAGTGGGCCGGTATTGCGAAATCCTGACGGAAAAATTCACCAACTACCAACACGATCAACTGTCGCGGGCGATGTAGATACAACTCCTACTCGCTGGAATGATGCAAAAGTTTCTCGCAACGGTGACCTGTGGCTTGGCACAATGGCTTATGACGTGGAGCCTCATGCAGGTGCGCTATATCGATACACGCCTAATAGTTCTTTTCTAGAGCGTATTGTTGGTGATATAACAATCAGCAATGGAATGGATTGGTCATTTAAGAATGACGCATTCTTCTACATCGATACCATGGCGCTGAGTATCGATCGATTTGATGTGGCTGCTGATGGTCGAACAATTTCCAACCGAAGAGCGATGTGGAAAGTCCCCGAAGGAGATCCGGCTCTTCCTGATGGCATGGCGATAGATGAGCAAGACGGGCTCTGGGTTGCATTCTGGGGTGGCTCTGTTGTGCGACGCTTCGATAAAGATTTCAGAATTACCGCTGAAATTAACATTCCTGCTCCTTTTGTCACGAGCTGTGTATTTGCCGGTCCTGATTTAGATACTTTGATAATCACAACCGCACATAATGGCCAAGCAGATGCCGTGCCACAGTCCGGTATGACCTTTATCTGCAAGCCCGGTGTCAAAGGGGTTGCGACCAACCTCTTCCTTATGTAAGTCCAGGGGTGGTTACACTTACGCTTAACTTTTATTCACTGCGGAAATAGATTTTCGCCTCTAAAGATTGGGCTACACCTATGGCTAACTGGCCTTCAACTCGAGATCCAAAAGGACCGATGAAGAAGTCAATTTCACTTCTAAAGAACCAAGGTGTGCAGAGCCAAGATGCAGATGCAATTCCCGAATCTGCAAAGCGATTTAAAGATGGCAGTCGTTGGAAAATTGAGATTCCATCTGTCGAAGGTCCAGCAGCCTTCAAGGTTGTTCTTGAAGAAGCAAAGAAACGTAAACTAAAGATTGATCGCATCTCCCAAGGTTCCGGCATCATGATGCAGACTGATGATGAAATCGCGGAGATGGTGGCAATAGGCAAGAAAGAAAAGATTGAGGTCTGTCTATTTGTTGGCCCGCGCGCTGCATGGGATATCGGAAAGCAACCTGTCTCATCCGCTGGCGGAGTAGCCGCGCCCACTCTTCGTGGTGCTGATCAACTTCGTTATGCAGTTGAAGATGTGCTCCATGGTGCAAGCCTTGGACTTCGCTCCGTTCTTGTTGGGGACTTAGGACTACTTGCCGTTCTCGGTGAAGCGAAGAAGAAAGGCGACTTACCTAAAGATTTCATTTTAAAGACCTCAGTTGCCCTTCCCTGCACTAATCCAGCTACGGCAAAGATTTTGGAAGAGCTAGGTGCATCAACTCTTAATCTTGCAACAGATCTCTCACTGCAACAGATTGCTGCAATTCGTGCCCAGGTAGATGTCCCACTCGATGTTTACGTTGAGGGTCCCGACGATTTCGGTGGGGCTGTTCGTCACTATGAAGTTCCAGACTTAGTACGAGTTGCCGCCCCTGTTTATCTGAAATTTACGGTGCGCAACTCTCCTGGCCTCTATCCATCCGGCGGCCATATCCAAGGTCTCGTTGAATCAACAGCGCGCGAACGTGTTCGTAGAGCATCAATTGGACACTCCATGCTTACTCGCTATGACTACAAGGGTTAATTTGTGGCAACAAATAACGTTCTAATCTTTGGTGCAACGGGTGCCCTAGGTGGCGCTATCCATGCTCGATTTGTGAAAGCCGATTGGAACGTTTACTGCGCGGTGCGTTCACCATCAACACTTGCCCACTCTTTTCTCTTGCCAATAACCAAGGATCATCTTCCGGCTGAGATTGCAGATGTTGAATTCGATGCCGTTATTTTTGCGCAAGGAACAAACACAAATGACAGTGTGATAAGTGGTCAGACTCAAGAGCTGCTACGTGTATTCGAAGGTAACGTGGTCGCAATCACCGAGGCAACTGCTGGGCTGATGCACCACGATAAAATCAAACAAGGAGCCCGAATAGTTATCTTAAGTTCGCTGTGGGAGCTATCTACTCGCCAAGATAAAATGTCTTACACCGTCTCTAAAGCCGCTGTAGGCGGACTAGTAAGATCAATGGCGGTAGATCTTGGTCGTGCAAAAGGAATTCTTGTTAACGGAATTCTCCCCGGAATCGTAAAAACACCAATGGCGGAGAAATTGCTTACAGCTGCACAGATAGCGAATGTGGAAAATGCAACCCCAGGTGGAAGATTGGTTACTCCGGAAGATGTAGGAAATAGCGCTTACTTATTAGCCAGCGAATCAAATACAGCGATTTCAGGACAAAGCATCTTCGTAGATAACGCATTCTCGGTTTCGAGAGTTATTTAAGTAATGAGTGTTGAACTTCTCACTGAAGATACGGTAGTTGCATATCTTCAAGCTAGAGGGGTCATTTCTGACACTGAAAAAGCGACAGTTGAAATCCTGACTGGTGGAGTTTCCAATGTAGTTCTTGCTGTTCAGACTCCATCGAAAGATTTAGTTCTGAAACAGGCACTTGCCGAGTTAAAGGTGGCAACAAAATGGGAGGCAGATCAACGCCGGGCCATCGTTGAAGCCCATGCGATAGAGACTTTTCACGCTCTCTCTCCGCAACAAGTCCCGGCACTTGTTGATTACGATCCTGACTTATTCACCCTCGTACTCGAGCGAGTTCCACATTCTGCAACGGTCTGGAAGTCAGATTTACTTGAAGGGGTTATCTATCCAGAGATTGGGGCAAAACTTGGCCACACGCTAGCCACGTGGCACAACTTTGGACGTAGCTCCGAAGAATCAAGAAAGAAATTCTCGGAAGATTTACTCTTTGAACAACTTCGCATTACTCCCTTCTATGGCACCGTTGCTGGTAAGAACCCGCCGCTGTCTCAAAGAATTATGAGCTTGGTCAAGGAGTTAAAGAGTGAAAAAACGACGCTAGTTCATGGCGACTTTTCACCGAAGAACATAATGATCAGTGAAGCACAAGATGTATACATTCTAGATTTTGAAGTGACGCATACTGGTAATCCAGTATTTGATTTAGCGTTTCTCACCGCCCACTTACTCTGTAAATTTTATCGAGAGCAAGATTCTCATAACCGAGGACTCCTTCGTCAAACAGCGCAGGATTTCCTTAAGGCATATGATGCTGAGAGCGAGATTACACATGCACCCGCTCTTGCTTGGCACACCGCGCTCATCGCACTTGCCCGAGTTGAGGGAACTTCACTAGTAAATTACTTAGATGAATCAGCTCAAATCGGGCTGACCAAGCTATGCAAGGGTGCCCTCTCTGAGACAGCTCCCATGAATTTGTTAGAACTATTTAGCGGGGAAGCTCAATGAAGATCACAAAAGTTCAGGCATTCCAAGTCCTTGATTCCCGGGGTCGCCCAACAGTTGCTGCAGCGATCACTCTTGATGATTCCTCTGTTCATACCGCTCGAGTTCCATCAGGTGCCTCGACAGGTGCTCATGAAGCACTTGAATTACGAGATGCCGGCACTGCTCTTGCCGAGAAGTTCTACGGTGGTAAATCAGTATTTACCGCAGTTGCAAATATAAATACAAAAATTGCACCAGTACTTGTTGGTAAAGAAGTTGCCCGCCACACCATTGACAATCAAATAAGGGAAATTGATCCGAGTACCAGCCGTAAGGGGTTAGGAGCAAACGCCACGCTTGCAGTCTCACTTGCTGGCGCAAAAGCGGAAGCGCATAGTAAGAACCAATCACTGGCCCGTTTTTTCACTCCCACCGGCAATCTCTTACTTCCAATGCCGATGGTAAATATTCTCTCGGGTGGTGCTCATGCCAACCGCACATTGGATATTCAAGATGTACTTGTACTTCCCCATGGTGCTAAATCTTTCTCAGAAGCCCTTTCATGGATTGTTGCAATACGAGAGCTTGCTGCGGTTCGAGGCCAGGAGAAAGGCCTAGTTACTCACCTAGTTGCAGATGAAGGTGGCCTCGGAATTCCATTTGATTCGATAGAAGAAGCTTGCTCTTTTGTGGTCTCATGTATTGAGGGGATTGGCCTAAAGCCAGGTGTCGATGTCTCTCTTGCGCTAGATATTGCATCCACACAATTCTTTGAAAATGGTCAGTATCAACTTCATAATGCAAAGCAGAGTTACACATCAGAAGAATTTGTAGATTTCATCACCAATCTTGTGAAAAACCAACCCATCATCTCGATTGAAGATCCTTTCGCTGAAGATGACTGGGATTCATGGAAAAATTTTGCATCAGTTGCGCCGCCACATTTGCAATTACTTGGTGATGATTTGTTTACAACGAGCCAGTCACGACTTGAGCGTGGGATTGCTGAGAAGAGTGCAAACGCAATTCTTATCAAGCCAAACCAAAATGGGCTGGTCTCTGACACTCTTCGCGTACTCGAAAGCGCCCATGGGGCGGGCTTTAAGACTGTTGTTTCCGCTCGCTCTGGTGAAACTGAAGATAGTTGGCTGGCAGATTTAGCGACAGGTTGGAAGGCGCAGCAAATTAAAGTGGGCTCAACCCATGGCTCAGAACGCACTGCAAAATGGAACCGCTTACTTGAGTTAGAAGCTACGGAAGAGACGAGCTTCGCTCAACCATTCTAGGTAATGCGATTTAGTTAGTGTGAGTGACGCGGAATTCCCGATCCACTTCCACCTACCAGGAAGTCAAAGTCTGCACCTAAATGTGCCTGCTGAACATGTTGCACATAAAGCCGTGACCAACCACGATCGGGAAGCGGATTTGGATTACTCCACTTGGCTCGGCGCTCGGCAAGCACTTCTTCGCTCACATGTAGCGTAAGTGATCGATTCGCAACATCGAGTTCAATCTCATCGCCGTTTTCAACCAGCGCAAGTGGGCCACCTGCGGCACCTTCTGGTGAAACATGAAGTACAACTGTTCCATAGGCAGTTCCGCTCATGCGAGCATCAGAGACGCGCACCATGTCGGTAATGCCCATCTCAAGAATCTTCTTAGGTAGGGGCATGTTTCCAACTTCCGGAAAACCTGGATATCCCATTGGTCCAGCGTTACGAAGAACGAGAACAGTATCTGGAGTGACATCCAGATTTGGATCATCTGCAACTTCTAAATACTCTTCGATGCGATCAAAGACCATTGCCACACCACGATGTTGCAGGAGCGAAGGATTAGCTGCCGAAATTTTTAGAACAGCACCATTTGGTGCCAGCGAGCCACGTACGACAACGATGCCCGAGCCCGCTTTCTGGAACGGCTTGGCCATTGGAGTAATGACATCGTCATTCCATGATTTAGCGTTTGCGATGTTTTCTGCAACAGTTTTTCCAGAAACAGTGATGTGATCTGTATGGAGCAAGCTTTCAATTTCCTTCATAACCACAGGAAGGCCGCCTGCATCAAAGAACTCTTCCATCAAATACTTACCTGATGGCATGAGGTTTACTAGGACTGGAACGTCGCGTGCTAGTCGGTCGAAGTCATCGAGCTCTAGTTTCACGCCAATACGGCCGGCGATTGCAAGGAGGTGAACAACAGCGTTTGTTGAGCCACCAATAGCGGCATTTACTCGGATCGCATTTTCAAAAGCTTCTCGGGTGAGGACTTTAGAAAGTCGTTGATCTTCATGGACCATCTGAACAATGCGACGGCCAGCTTCATGGGAAGTTGAGTATCTGCGAGCATCAACTGCCGGAATTGCGGCACTTCCTGGCAATTGCACGCCGAGCGCTTCGGTAACACATGCCATTGTGGACGCGGTTCCCATAGTCATACAACTTCCGTTGGAACGAGCTGAGCAGCTCTCCATCGCAAAGAATTCTTCGATTGTCATTTTTCCGGCGCGAAGTTCTTCGCTGTATTTCCACACGGCAGTGCCAGAACCAAGAGTCTTTCCTTGATAGCGACCATTAAGCATTGGTCCACCGGTAATCATCAAAGTTGGAAGATCCACACTTGCAGCTCCCATAAGCAATCCGGGAGGTGTCTTATCGCAACCTGCAAGAAGTACAACGCCATCTAAAGGATTGGCACGAATTAATTCTTCGGCCTCCATTGCCAGCAAATTGCGATACAACATAGTTGTTGGGCGCATGATTGGTTCACCCAATGACATGGCAGGAAATTCAAGTGGGAAACCACCAGATTCCCAGACTCCACGCTTAACAGCCTCTGCGACTCGGTTGAGGTGGCCATTGCAAGGATTGAGCTCAGACCAAGTAGACGCAATACCAATTACAGGTTTATTGATGAAGACATCTGGGGCGTAGCCTTGATTGCGTAAGCGTTCGCGATAAATGAATCCGTGCTTGTCCTTTAGCGCAAACCAGTTTTCACTTCTACGAGCAAATACTTCTTCGGACACAATCGCCTCCTGATATTGAATTCACCTACTAGCGTGACTAGCTACCTGTCTACCTTAATATCATGATTCTAATAGCAAATGCATCCCTGAAGATAGGGGCCTCGGCTAGCTCACTTTTGTTATGAGATTCAGGCCATTATTTATGACAAATGAAGGAAAGTTCTACTCAAAGTTTGCAACGTTACGTTATTTAACAACAACTGATTCGATAGCGACCTTTATCTTTGGTGCTCCGATTCCACTTGGATCATTAACGCCTTTGGATGCGATGTATTTCAACACATCAAGGCCCTTTGTAATCTTTCCCCAAATTGAATATGAGGGCCCCAGAGCAGGTGAATCTCCAAATACGAGGAAGAACTGGCTGCCATTTGTATTTGGCCCAGCGTTTGCCATTGCCACTGTGCCTGCTGGATATGCCAGAGCTTTGCCGATAGGTAAATTCTCATCCCCATACGTAAATCCTGGTCCCCCATTACCTTGCGCAGTTGGATCGCCACATTGCAGCATTTCAAAACCAGATACCGCTTCTCGATGACAGAGACTCTTGTTGTAGTAACCAGCTTTAGCTAGTGCGGTAATTTGAGTAACAGTAAATGGTGCATTTGTATCGAGTGCTATGACTACATCACCACAGTTTGTTTTAAGTGTCATTGACTTGGGAAGAGGCTTGGCAGGCTTCTGTGGCGGAACTGTTTTTAAGGGCGTGTGCGCTTTAGCTGTTGTTGGCTTGCAAACTATAGGTGCAGCACTTGCCTGTGGCACCGAAATGAGTGCACCAGCTAGAACCAATACAGCTACTGCAATCGCACTTACTTTGCTCATTCTCTTTTTTTCCTATTCCCACTCAATGGTGCCAGGTGGCTTACTTGTTACATCCAGGACTACCCGATTTACCTCGCGAACCTCGTTGGTAATCCGGGTAGAAATTTTCTCGAGCACATCATAGGGAACACGCGACCAATCGGCTGTCATTGCATCTTCACTTGAAACCGGACGCAGCACAATGGGATGACCATAGGTGCGCCCATCGCCTTGCACCCCAACACTTCGAACATCGGCCAACAGAACTACTGGGCACTGCCAAATTTCACGATCAAGACCAGCAGCTTTGAGCTCTTGGCGAGCAATGAGGTCTGCCTCGCGCAAGATATCTAAACGCTCTTGTGTTACTTCACCAATGATGCGAATGCCAAGGCCTGGCCCAGGAAATGGTTGGCGCCAAACAATCTCTTCCGGTAATCCGAGTTCAAGGCCGACCTGACGTACTTCATCTTTAAAGAGAGTGCGCAGCGGTTCAATTAATGCAAACTTTAAATCATCGGGGAGGCCGCCCACATTATGGTGAGATTTAATATTGGCAGTTCCGCTGCCACCCCCTGATTCCACAACATCCGGATATAAGGTGCCTTGCACTAGGAATTCAACATCTCCCCCAGCTGCAATATCGCGGGCTGCTGACTCAAATGAGCGAATGAATTCGCGGCCAATAATCTTTCGTTTTGTCTCCGGATCAATCACACCAGCCAGGGCGGAAAGGAATTGCTCCCGCGCATCAACTACAACAAGTTCGATTCCAGTTGCGGCAACAAAATCACGTTGGACCTGTTCAGATTCTCCACTGCGTAGTAAACCGTGATCGACAAATACGCAAGTGAGTTGGTTTCCGACTGCCTTTTGCACAATCGCTGCTGCCACAGCAGAGTCAACCCCACCAGAGAGGCCGCAAATAACTCGCTTGCCGCCAATTGCAGCTTTCGCTTTAGCAACTTCTTCTTCGGCAATATTTGCAGTTGTCCATGATGGAATGCATCCTGCGATGTTGACAAGCCAATTCTGCAAAATCGCCTGCCCGTGTTCTGAGTGCAGAACTTCTGGGTGAAATTGCACGCCAGCTAATTTTCCACTTGCATCCTCAAAGGCGGCAATTGGGGTGTCGGCAGTGGATGCCGAGATGCTAAAGCCACGCGGTACTTCCGAGACGGCGTCGCCATGTGACATCCATACGGATTGTGATGCAGGAAGTCCAGCAAAAATCTTAGAGCCGTCTTTCACATCAAGTGGAGTGCGACCAAACTCTGATTTACCGGTTTGGGCAACTACGCCAGCAAGGGCGGCGGCCATTGTTTGAAACCCATAACAGATTCCGAATACCGGAATGCCGAGTGTAAATATTGCTGGATCAATTTTTGGTGCGTGATCTGCATAGACTGAAGATGGGCCACCCGAGAGAATTATTGCCTCTGGGTTCTTTGCACTTACTTCAGCTGCCGTAATAGATGATGGAACTATCTCTGAATATACCTTCGCTTCCCGCACGCGACGGGCGATGAGCTGTGCATACTGCGCGCCGAAATCAACGACAAGTACTCCGTGCTTATCGGCCATGCTGCATAACGATTTCTACGCGCTGAAATGACTTCACATCTGAGTATCCACAGGTGGCCATCGCACGACGTAGTGCGCCAAATAAATTCATAGAACCATCGGATGCATGTGATGGCCCATTCAAAATTTCTTCCAGTGTTCCCACGGTTCCCACATTCATGCGCTGACCACGAGGAACCTCAGGATGGTATGCCTCAGAACCCCAGTGCCAACCAAGACCTGGAGATTCGACAGCCTTGGCAAGTGCTGCGCCCATCATGACCGCATCTGCTCCACATGCAATTGCCTTTGCAATGTTTCCAGATTTTCCAACGGCGCCATCGGCAATAACATGGACATAACGTCCGCCAGATTCATCGAGGTATTCACGACGAGCTGCTGCAACATCGGCTACTGCTGTTGCCATCGGAACTTGAATTCCCAAAACAGTTTGCGTGGTGTGAGCAGCTCCCCCGCCAAAACCAACCAGAACTCCAGCAGCTCCGGCGCGCATGAGGTGTAGTGCGCCAGTTGTTGTTGCAACTCCGCCCACAATCACTGGCACATCTAGTTCATAGATAAATTTCTTCAAGTTTAGAGCTTCATTTTCGGCGGCAACATGCTCGGCTGACACTGTTGTTCCACGAATCACAAAGATATCCACACCAGCATCAATTACCGCCTTGTGAAGTTGGGCGGTGCGTTGTGGTGAAAGTGATGCCGCAACAGTGACACCCGAATCTCGAATCTGCTTAATACGTTCTTTAATAAGTTCGGGGCGGATAGGTGCGGCATAAATCTCTTGCATACGACGAGTTGCATGTTGATCTGGCATCGATGCGATTTCACCCAGTGGAATACGTGGATCCTCATAACGTGTCCACAAGCCCTCGAGATTGAGAACTCCAAGCCCGCCCAGTTTTCCTATTGCAATCGCAGTCTCGGGTGAGACCACTGAATCCATAGGTGCTGCAATCAGTGGCAGATCAAACTTATAGGCATCTATCTGCCAGGTAGTGGAAACATCTTCCGGGGTGCGAGTACGACGACTTGGCACAATGGCAATATCGTCAAATGAATAGGCGTGACGGGCTCTTTTTCCAGGTGCGATTTCGTAATCCATAGCTATTTCTTCTTGCTGTAGTTGGGGGCATCGGCCACATGCAGAACATCATGTGGGTGGCTCTCTTGTAAGCCAGCTGCAGTAATTTGAATGAGGCGACCTTCACGTCGCAGCGTTTCGATATCAGGAGCACCGGCATAACCCATGCCGCTTCGAAGTCCGCCAACGAGTTGGTGAACAACATCTGCAACTGGGCCGCGATAGGTAACTTTTCCTTCAATACCTTCGGGGACAAGTTTGTCTTCGGAAAGAACATCATCTTGCATATATCGATCTTTTGAATAGGACTTCTGTTCACCGCGTGATTGCATCGCACCGAGTGAGCCCATTCCGCGGTATGCCTTGTATGTGCGCCCATCAATTTCTACAAGTTCGCCAGGAGATTCTTCGCACCCAGCAAGTAATGAACCGAGCATCACAGAGTGTGCACCAGCAACAATTGCTTTAACGATGTCACCTGAATATTGGAGCCCGCCATCTGCAATGAGCGGAATGCCAGCCTTGTTACATGCTTTTGCTGCTTCAATAATCGCAGTCACTTGCGGAACACCCACACCTGCAACAACGCGGGTTGTGCAAATTGATCCGGGACCAACGCCTACTTTGACCGCATCGGCGCCAGCGTTGATCAGTGCCTGGGCACCGGCGCGAGTTGCCACATTGCCACCGATGATTTCAATGGTGGAAGAAAACTTCTTTATTCGCGCAATTGCATCGAGTACTGCGCGGTGATGTCCGTGAGCTGTGTCTACGACAACAACATCCACCCCGGCTTCAATGAGTGCTTGTGCGCGTGCAAATCCATCATCGCCCACACCAACTGCGGCACCAGCAAGACCAACGTTTTTCACTAACTTCACATGCTTAACTTGCTCATCAATCGGCAAGTTACGGTGGATGATTCCGATGCCCCCAGCTTTTGCCATCGCAATTGCCATCGTGGATTCAGTGACGGTATCCATGGCCGATGAAACTAGTGGCACGGCCAAAGTGGTGTTTCGAGTTAGGCGAGTGGAGGTATCTACTTCGGAAGGAACCACATCGGAGGCGTCAGGTAAAAGCAGGACATCGTCATAGGTCAGCCCGAGCATCGCGACTTTGTCGTTATCGCCGCTCATGAGCCCTCCATACTGTGGTTGAGCGCCCTAGTCTAACTTGAGAATTAAGCGCCGATTGCCTGCTTGATTTCAGAACAGGCGAGCGCTAAATCCTCAGCAAAGGCAACTTCTTGGCATTGATCTCGGTCCCAGCCAGGGCCACCAAGGACAACTCGCGGGGCTGGGCGAACATTCGGGATATTTTTAAAGAAGATGGGATCACCATTTTTTGCTAACTGAGCCCAGAGAAATACCGCAGGTGGGGCGCTGCGAGTTACGACCGTAGAAATTGCCGCCAGCGGAGTTCGCGCACCCATTACCTGACATTCGATATTTAATTCAGCAAGTGCGGCGGTAAGTGCATGCAAAGCTAGACAGTGCAGCTCCTCCCCGACAGATGCCAGCAGCACCGGACGAGGATTGATAGGGCTCTTAATCTCCCTTGAGAAATCACGCAAAACATTTGTGATTGATTCCGAAAGTAAGTGCTCTACTTCAATTCCTTCACCAGTTTGCGCCCAGATATCGCCAACGATAATTAAGACCGGAACCATTACCTCATGCCAACTATCAATGACTCCGAATTGAGAAATTTCCTGACGCAATAGCGCCTCAACAAAATTGTGATCAAGTGATTGCGCAGCGCTCACAATCGCATCCACCACATCAGAGCGCTCGTGAACCGTCTCAACGATCTGCTCCAGGTTTAGACTGCCCTTGTGAGATAGGGCTTGTTTGGCAGCCTCTGCCGGACTCACTCCGGCAACTATTAACCGTCGCATCATGATTAATTTGGCTAGGTCTTGCGGTAGATACTTACGATGCTCACCGGCTTCGTGGCCCGATGGACCAAGGCCATAGCGCCGGGCCCAGGTGCGAAGAGTTGCCGGGGCTACCCCAATCCGGCGAGCCACCGCCGCCACGGTGAGTTTCTCGTCATCCTTGGCAGCCATGGCGCAATCTTGGCGGAAAGTGGCTTAACTCACCACCTGAAAGCGGACATTTTGGCCCTTGAACAAGACACGCAACGATTGCCCCTTGAACAACCTATGAAACGGTTGTACCCTCTGATATCCCTAGACAAAAGGAGAAAAATCATGGCTGAACTATCACGACTTCCTCAACCTATTGCTGAGCAATGGGAATGGCAGTATCAAGGTTCCTGCCGATCGATGGACTCTGAGAAGTTCTTTCATCCTGATGGGGAACGCGGTCCTCGCAGACGTAATCGCGAAAATGCTGCAAAGACTATCTGTGCATCATGTCCAGTCATCGCCGCCTGCCGCGCCCACGCGCTTGCCGTCCAAGAGCCTTATGGAATCTGGGGCGGTCTATCAGAAGATGATCGCAGCGCAATCTTGATACAGCGCGGCATACCAGTTATTTCGCACGCATCATAATTGTCAAATAATTACTAGTTAAAAACTAGAAGAGAAAACCCCCGTACTCAGTACGGGGGTTTTCTTATTAACTTTTTTATTAGTGTCCGTGCCCGCCAGGACCATGAGAATGTCCATGTCCACCAGCTGCTGGCTCTTGATCAGCAGGACGCTCAAATACAACCGCTTCTGTTGTAATAAACATCGCAGCGATAGAGGCAGCATTTGCAAGTGCTGAGCGAGTGACCTTCACTGGGTCGATGACGCCATCTTTTGCAAGATCGCCATAGACATCAGTTGCAGCGTTGAAGCCCTCATGTGATTTCAGCGCGCGAACCTTTGCAACTACTACGTAGCCTTCAAGTCCAGCATTTTCGGCAATCCAGCGAAGTGGTTCATCGCAAGCTTTGCGAACGAGTGCCACACCCACTGCCTTATCACCTGTGAAGCCGAGATTGTCATTAAGTGCATCGGCAGCGTGAACAAGTGCTGCTCCTCCACCAATTACGATTCCTTCTTCCACAGCTGCGCGAGTTGCAGAGATGGCATCTTCTAAGCGGTGCTTCTTCTCTTTAAGCTCAACTTCAGTGTGTGCTCCGACCTTGATGACGCAGACGCCACCAGCAAGCTTTGCAACGCGCTCTTGCAACTTCTCGCGATCCCAGTCGGAATCAGATGATGCGATTTCATTGCGGATTTCAGTAACGCGACCAGCAACTAGTGCCTTATCGCCAGCGCCATCAACGATTGTGGTTGCATCCTTGGTGATCACGATGCGACGAGCGCGACCGAGATCTTCAAGTGTTGCCGCTTCTAGCTTCATTCCAATCTCACCTGAGATAACTGTGGCTCCGGTCAAGATTGCGATGTCTTGCAACATTGCCTTGCGACGATCTCCAAAGCCTGGTGCCTTAACGGCAGCGGAAGTAAATACTCCGCGCATGCGGTTTACCACAAGAGTAGAAAGTGCTTCGCCTTCAACATCTTCAGCGATGATAAGAAGCGGCTTTCCTGCCTGTGAGACCTTCTCTAGAAGAGGTAGGAGTTCAGGTAGCGCTGAGATCTTATTTGCCGAGATCAATACGTAGGCATCATCTAATACAGATTCCATACGATCTGGATCTGTAACGAAGTATGGCGAGATGTAACCCTTATCGAATTGCATACCTTCAGCGAACTCAAGTTCAAGTGCGGTAGTTGATGCCTCTTCCACAGTGATGACGCCATCTTTGCCGACTTTGTCCATTGCTTCTGCAATGAGGTCACCGATTGCGCGATCTTGAGCAGAGATAGTTGCGACGTCAGCAATCTGTGCCTTGTCCTTAACCACTGTTGCATTTTCGCGAAGGCGTGCTGAAACTGCTTCCACAGCAGCTTCAATGCCGAGCTTGAGATCCATTGGTTGGGCACCGGCAGCAAGGTTACGAAGACCCTCCTTGACCATTGCTTGAGCCAGAACTGTGGCAGTAGTTGTTCCATCACCAGCGACATCGTTGGTCTTTGTGGCAACTTCCTTAACAAGCTGTGCGCCCATGTTCTCTACTGGATCTGAAAGTTCGATCTCTTTTGCAATTGTCACACCATCATTAGTGATAGTTGGTGCACCAAATGACTTTGCGATAACCACGTTGCGACCCTTAGGTCCAAGGGTTACCTTGACTGTATCCGCGAGTTGATTAACTCCACGTTCCATTGCGCGACGAGCATGCTCGTCGAATTCCAACATTTTTCCCATGGATTACTTCTCAATAATCGCGAGAATGTCGCGGGCAGAGAGCACGAGGTACTCCTCGTTGTTGTACTTCACTTCGGTTCCGCCGTACTTGCTATAGAGAACAACGTCGCCAACTTTTACATCCATTGGTACGCGAACGCCATCATCGAAGCGGCCTGGGCCAACTGCAACAACTGTGCCTTCTTGTGGCTTCTCTTTGGCGGTATCTGGGATAACAAGACCTGATGCTGTTGTAGTCTCAGCTTCATTTGCCTTAACAACAATGCGATCTTCAAGTGGCTTAATGGCAACTGCCATGGTGGTACTCCTTCTTATTCGAGTGTGTGTTTCGAGTCTTAGCTTTGATATTTCCACTGTGTCGGGACTTACCTGCCGTTAGCAGTGTGGGCCCGAGAGTGCTAACGCCAAGCCTAGGGGCGCTTATTCCACCGGGCAAATCCAAGAGCTAGAGGGCGACCTGCTCCACTTTCAGGCTCGAATCGGCATCAAAGGCCCCGTGTGTGGCTGGCCTGCCTGAACTGAGCATCAGGGAGCCCAGAGCCGCCACCATCGCCCCATTATCGGTACAAAGACCAGCGGCAGGGATGCGAAGCTCCACCCCGGCTTTTTCACAGCGATCAGCTGCCACCGCGCGAAGACGTGAATTAGCAGCTACTCCACCAGCGATCACCAATGAATTAATCCCCGTCGATTTACATGCAGCCAGTGCCTTAAGCAGCAAGACATCAACTACCGCCTCTTGAAATGATGCTGCCACATCTGCGCGAACAAATTTTGGTGTGTTCTCTAAATATCTAGCCACTGCAGTCTTAAGTCCGGAGAAAGAAAATTCATAAGGGCGAGTCTGCCAATCTTGGGAAGTTGTCAGCCCCCTTGGAAAATCAATTGCAGTTGGTGATCCGCCCACCGCTTCACGATCAATCGCAGGCCCACCAGGAAAACCTAACGCCAATAGCCGCGCAATTTTATCGAACGCTTCACCTGCCGCGTCATCCATCGTTGCACCTAGTTTGGTAATCGAACCCGTGATGTCATCTACTTGCAAAAGTGAAGAGTGACCACCACTAACCAACAACGCAATTGTTGGATCTGTGGGTTTGTCATGGGTTAAGTAATCAACTGAAACATGAGCTGCTAAATGGTTCACACCATAGAGCGGGCGACCAAGACCTTGCGCTAATCCACTTGCTGAGGCAACACCGACAAGGAGTGCTCCCACTAATCCGGGGCCAGCTGTCACGGCAATAGCATCGATATCTTTAAGTGAAATCTTTGCCTCTGTCACGGCGCGTTGGATGCTGGGAAGCATCGCCTCTAAATGTGCACGAGATGCGATTTCAGGAACTACTCCCCCAAAGCGGGCATGTTCTTCCACACTCGATGCAATGACATTGGCCAATAAAGTGCGCCCGCGCACAATTCCTATTGCCGTTTCATCACACGAAGTTTCAATTCCAAGAACTATCGGCTGCATCATGTGAACTCCTTGCGCATGACCAGAGCATCACTGCCAGGACCGTAGTAACTCATACGTACCGAAATCTGCATATAACCAAGTGCCTGATAGAGCTCGATGGCGGCGGCATTGGTATGTTCGACTTCCAGCATCATGGCACTGGCGCCACGTTCTTCTGACCATTGCTCAATTTGTCGCATGAATTCGCGGGCTATCCCTTGTCTGCGAAATTCAGGAAGTACTGCCACGGTGAGAATATCTGCCTCAACTCCTGGTGCTGGCAGAAAAACACCGCAATACCCCACGATGCGATTATCACTTTCGGCCACCGACATAAATCGGGTGCGAGGAATGCCAGCAAACTCTTCTTTAAATTGGGCAGAGTTCCACGGTGAATATGGAAAAAACTCCTTCTCATAACCGACAAGAACTGGGATATCTAGTGTGATGGGCTGGCGATAACTAATCATGGCCGCTCCGCGGTGGGCACAGCATCAGGCCGACGTAAATACATGGGCTCAGTAACGCTCTGACTTGCTGCCAGTGCAACAAGTTTTTGCATATCGGGAAAAACATCAATGATGAAGTTGGGAACTTCATCCGGTTTATTGACCGAGGGACCAGCAACGCGGACGCCATCTTTGAAACTAGCCCAGTAAATCTCTTTCCGGCGGGCATCAATTGCCACTGTGTAAAGATCTTTATCAATTGCAATCGCATCAAGTGAACAGATGCCAATAACAGGAATCTGGCGGGCGAGGGCAAAGCTCTGGGCAAAAGCTATTCCCACGCGAAGCCCGGCAAATGGCCCCGGACCCATTCCCACAACTACTTGGTGCGGAGGCTTGGCAACCTTGAGCGCTTCTGCAACTAACTCTGAAAGTGCGCGTCCATGATCAGTTGCTCCCTCGTGTGCTTTCTCATAAAGAACAGCGCCATCTTCGATCATGCCAACAATCGTCTTTGAAGTTGAGGTATCTATAGCGAGTGAGATTGTCATAGCTCAACACCCTGCCAGCGCGCGCCAACCTTATTGATAAATACTTCACGCACTTCTTCAGTGCGATCAATGGTGATTTCAAGGCGTTCATCACTTAATCGTGCAGATTCAGCCCCGCCCCATTCAATGACCGTCACGGCATCTTCGCGCACCGTATCAAGATCCAAGTCATCTAAGTAGACAGCTGCGTTGCCACCTTCAAGTAGTCGATAGGCATCGACGTGAATAAGTGCGAGCGGAGCCTGATGAATTCGGGAGATCACGAAGGTGGGCGATGTAACGTCGTTGATGCCGAGTGCTTGCCCGATACCTTGAACTAAAACAGTTTTGCCGGCGCCCAGTGGGCCGTTGAGCAAGATGAGATCTCCAGCACGGCACTGGGCGCCAATGCGCATACCTAGTGCATGCATATCTGCAGCAGTCTCGATTCTCACTCGTGAAGGATAGTTCATAGTGAAAAAGCAAGAAGGGCCCCAGTCTCCCAGGGCCCTTCTTCTTAACTGATTGCTGAATTAATAGCCGAAGTCATACTTCAGATCGGCTGGGCGATAATCAATATCGCCATTGAGGTAAGGAACCTTCTCCGCTATGTATTGAACATAAGCATTCGTTGGAACCTTTCCTGATTTAGCAGCGACTGCGAGCATATCTACCCACGCCTTCATCTGCTTTGTGGTGAAGGATTGATGTCCTACTCCAGATACTGCAGGAGCTGCCGTCAAATCTGGCGCTCCTGTAGCAGTGAACTTTGTGTAGGTTTCAGGCGTCATTGCATAAAGTGCAAGCGTGTTCCAGATTGGCTTCTTGCCAGTCCTTGTCTTCTCCCAAGATGCAAGAGCCTTTTCGTAGACTTCGCGCTTGCGATCTACATAACGTGATGAGTTACCAGGAAAGACCAAACGATCTGCCTCATTTGAAATCAAGATAGTTGGCTTAGTTGAGGTAAATGATGACTTATCAAGTGCCTTGAACTTAGCAATTGCAGCTGCATCACCTGTAACACGAGGAGCCATGGAAAGCACTCCAAGCATTGCAGCAATACCTTCATCACCTGAAAGTCCTAGGTTGTAACGACCAGAATCAGCCTCATCGAGCAGTGCTGCCCAATTTGTTTTTGTATTGTCATAGAATCCAGGGCCTGTTATTTCAGACATCGATTGTCCGGCCAAGACTCCAGTTGCGACTGCTTCTCCCATGTTTTCCAGGATTGCAACCGTTGCATTGATGCTGTGCTCAGGAACAAGGGTACTTGTTGAGATTCCATCCATGTGTGCACTCTTTGTTGGAACTCCTGAAAGAAGGCCAGTTAGAAGAAGTGCTGAACGTTGTGGAATTGGTGACCCTTTGAGAGCTGCCGGATATTCAAGTCCTGGGGCTCCGTAATTGACCTGCCAAGTCTTGAGCAGCGCTACAACTTTTAGTAATTCTGCTACAGATGCCCCATGGCCTGCCTGTCCCTTCACTCCAAATGCCGCGCAACCCTTAATGGTTGGGTCAGCAAAGACACTGAGGATGTAGAAGATGTCGCAAGCAGATTGAAGTGAGTCAGCTGGCGAAGGTGTATTTCCAGCCAAGATTCCGACAGCATCGGCATATGTTGGGTACTTCTCAATAAACGGCGTAAGAATTGTGCCAGCCTGTGAAGATCCATAGACAACCTTCCTCTTAATCTTTGAGCCGTACTTCTCCATTGCAGTATCGATAACTTCCTTGAGCATTTCTACTCGGGAGGTGTTATTCCAACCACGGGCTCCCTTATCGGTTCCGTCATATGCTGCAACGCCATAACCGGCAAGCATCATCTCTTTTGTGATGTCTTTACCTGTTGATTGGCTAGCTGGAGTAATTTCTTCTACTCCAGTTGGAACAGTAGCTACACCTGGAACTGGATATGTTGACCGGAATCCATGCTCCCAGAAGAACATTGTTCCCTTGAAGTTTGCCGGCATCTTAAATACATAACCCGCACCATTAGCAAGCTTGCCAGTACAGGTTTCGAGATTAGCTTTGTCAGTTGTACATGTTGGCGCCGCAGCGTTTGCTGCAGGAACAGATAGAAGAACACCTGTTGCTACAAGTGCTGCCGCACTCACAGCTGCGATTGATTTACGCATTGATAGTTTCATCTGATTAACCAACCTTTGGTAGTGCATCGGCTGCGATTGCAGGACGTGTGTATTTGAGTTCGGTTACAGCACCCTTAGCTGAATCAGTTGTCCACACTTTACGTGTGCCATCGATTGGCTTAAGAACTGCCGTTGCATCATATTTTCCGATCCAGAAGCCCGTATAAGCCTCGTGGGTCTTTGCAGAGTATCCAAGTGGAGCAAGAGCTGCACTCGATAACTTAGCTGGATTGTTTTCGATGTACTTGATGATGCCTTGACGTGTGAGGTCTTTACCAGCACCCATAAGAGCAGCTGTCATGGTGTAGCCAATGTTCATTCCTTGCAGAACATTGTTATCCCAAGCCTTACCTGTGGCTGGGCCGGTGTTGAATTCATCATTGATCTTCTTAAATGCCTTGACGAATTCGTCATCTGCTTCACCTGGTGATGGAGCATGTGATGCTGAAATCGTTCCCGCTAAGAGCCCTGCTGATACAGCCGCAGGGATTCCTTTTGTACTGAGAATTGTCTGGAAGGTTGTGGCATCTGATCCCACAGAGATGACTATGTACTGTGGCTTGTAGCCAATCTTGTTCGCTGAACCCACAGCTGCTGCAAATGCTGAAGCAGTGGCGCCAACGACAACAACTTCGACGTTATTGTCTTTTAGCTGTTGCATCTGAGCATCGAGTCCACCAGCTTGAGCACCAGCGATAAATGTTGCGGCATTCTTCTTCGCTGTAAAAGTTACTCCAGCAGTTGCTAGACCTTCCACAGTGTTACGACCGAAGTCATCGGTCTGATAGAGAATTCCGACGTTCTTAGTGGACAGATTCTCCTTGATGTACTTTCCAAGAATTTTCGCTTCAACAACGTAGGTTCCCAAAGAACCGAAGGTTGTTGGATACTTCTTAGGATCTGTGTAGAAACCGCTATATCCACTAAGGACGAAGAGGTCAGGGATTCCACGACGGTTAATATCCTTGATAACAGAGATATGTGTCTGGGTTCCAATAGAGCCCACCATCGCAAAGACTTTATCCTTATTGATTAGTGCTGACGCAGTTGAAACTGTGAGGCCAGCCTTGTATGCGTCATCTTTGGCAACCAAAGTGATCTTGCGGCCATAGACGCCGCCCTTTGAATTGACGTATTCGAAGTAGGCGCGCATGGCGTCATCTACCTTGTTATATCCGGGGCTCGCTGCGCCTGTCTGTGGCAGCTGCATTCCTAAAACAATTTCAGTGTCACTTACACCTGGTGTGCTCGCACCCTGGGCTGGCATCGCTGAGAGCGCGAGCGCGCCAACGAGAGCCGCAGAGATAACTGCGATGGACTTACGAGGTGATCGGGACAGAGATGCACGATTTTTCACTGCATTCACTCTTTCTCTTTGCCTTATATGCGATAAGGGGACATAAGCCGCCAAATCGCCACTAGCCCCGAGGTGGGCTAGAACGACCTCACGCTAACAGATACCGAACGGTAAGTGAACGGAAAGTGTCCTCACGGGCGAGTCCCTGCCTACGGGAATGCCTATAATTTTGGTTTATAACAAAAATTTATAAAACCTACTTATGCTTATGTAGGCGTGCTCCCGCTACCCCCGCAGGGTTTATCACCACTGTGAGAATAAGTAAGAGGCTAGAGATTAGCGCCGGTAAGTAGTTGGAAACCTGTTCGCTTAATTCGAAGTTTCCAAGAATTAGCTCGATCCAGTCGGGTAAGAAAACAACGATGACAGTACCGATAAATGCGCCGGCAATACTGCGGATTCCGCCAAGTACTGCAGCGGTCAATAACAACAGTGAGAGTGAAACTGGATAGACGCTGGGACCCACTAATCCACGAAGCCCGTAGAGGGCGCCAGATAACCCGGCAAAGGTTGATGAGATAACAAAGACATAAATCTTCTGGCGAGCGAAGTTAACTCCGGCAAGTGATGCCGCACTTTCATGATCTCGAATAGATCGCCACATGCGCCCGGTGCGCGATAAGAGAATGTTGGATGCAAAAAAGAGTGCTACCGCTGCAAATGGCAGTGCCACATAAAGCTGCCATTGTTCATAGGTGGGTTCGCCAAAGAGAGAGGAGAACCACTGTGGTGGATACCCCACATCTACTTGCAACCCTTCATCGCCTTTAAAGACTGACATAAATCTATTTGCAATAGTTGGAATTGCAAGTGCAATTACTAGCGTTGTTCCGGCAAGGTAGGGACCGCGCAATCGAGCTGCCGCAACACCGAGTAGAAGTCCAGCAATGGCTGAAGAAATAATTGAGAGCGGAATCGCAACCCAGAGTGAAAGTTTGTAATTAATCATCAGCAGCGCTGTGGAATATCCGCCCACCGCCATCAGTGCCCCTTGACCCAAGGACAACTGCCCTGAAATTCCAGTCAGCAACGTGATTGATAGAACGCCAATAAACAAGATCAGCACCACAGCTAGCTGTGCTTGGTTGTAGGCATCAAATTGCATACCAACCAGCAGTATTAGGGCTGAGAAAATTAGCGTGCGAATAAGGCTGGTGCGTGCTATTGATTTCACTTTGAGATTAGACACGGCGCGCATCCTTTGATCCGAGAATGCCGCGTGGGCGAATAATCAAAACCAGGAGAAGCACCGCCAAGATAGCCAGATACACATCCTCTGGGGTGTCATAGAAGGTCACAAATGAGATGACCATTCCGAGAATGAACCCTCCGAGTACTGCTCCTGCCGGACTATCGAGTCCGCCAACAACTGCTGCGGTAAAGCCCACGATGAGAACGAGATCAAGTGTGTTCGGCGATAAATTCGAAGTTGGGGTAATGAGAAGTCCAGCTAGTGAAGATGCCGCACCTGATATAGCCCAACTAATTGTGCGAGTGCGATTTGTTCGAATTCCACTGAGTTTTGCTACTTCTTGATTAAGCGCTGTTGCGCGCATTGCTAGGCCAATGCCAGTCTTGGTAAAGAACAGTGTTGTGAGAATCAATGTGACAGTCACAATTGACACTACGAAAACATCGAATGAGGTAAAGGGCAAAACATTGCCGGCCACAGTGAAGCCTTCCTGCTTTGCTGGTGAGGGAAATCCTCGCTCTTCTGCAGCCCAGATAATTCCGGCAAGTGCTTGCAGTGCGCCTAGGATTCCAAGGGATGCAATAACAGGAACTGCCGCCCGCATTGATTCACTGCTCAGTAACTCACTCTGCTTCTTATTTGAGAGCGGTCGCATGATGAAAATATCAAGGAGCGCACCAAGTGCGGCCCCAGAAAGAAGGGCTACAAAGAAGGCAAGCCAATATGAATAGCCGTTAGTGATCAGCGTTGAAGCGATGTAGGTGCTAAACATCGCCTGACCCATTTGGGCAAAGTTAACAATGCCGGCACCACGCCAGACGATTACAAGGCCGAGGGCAACGAGTGCGAAGATGGCGCCACGAGATGTACCTAAAGATAGGGCTGCTAAGAAAGTATTCATCAGTACCCCAAATATGCAGCGCGTAGTTTTGCATCAGCTTTGAGCTCTGCTGCCGGGCGATCTGCCACAACTTTTCCAAGTGCGAGCAGCACACCGTGGTCTGCCACACCGAGTGCGGTATTGGCATTTTGCTCAACAAGTAAAACCGAGAGCCCAGTGCTGCGACACAGGATATTTACGGAATCAATAATTTGCTCAACAACAAGAGGTGCCAGCCCTAGTGACGGTTCATCAAGGAGAAGTAATTGTGGACGCGACACCAAGGCGCGGCTGATTGCCAGCATTTGACGTTCCCCACCAGAAAGCGTGCCTGCTAATTGTTTACGGCGCTCTTTAAGTCGCGGAAAGAGTGCATACATCTCATCTATTGCAGTTGTTATATCTGACTTAAATTTTCTACGGCGGAAAAGCGAACCCATCGAGATATTTTCTTCAACACTCAGCTCTGAAATCACTGCATGTCCCTCAGGAACATGTGCGATTCCCAATCGGACAATATCTTCTGGGCGCTTTCCTAGGATTGATTGCCCTTTCCACGTGATGGAACCGGAACTGGGATGTTCCAGACCTGAAATCGTGCGCAGTAACGTGCTCTTTCCAGCACCGTTGGCGCCAATCACGGTAGTGATCTTTGATTCCTGCGCCTGCATCGATACGCCATCAATGGCCACAACAGAACCGAAGCGAGTGACGAGATTGTCAATCTTAAGCATGCGCACCGCCCAACTTTTCACTGCCGGGTTGCTGTGAGGTGCCAAGGTAGGCAGCGAGCACAGCTGGGTCGCGCTTAACGGTGTCGAAGCTTCCACTTGAGATGACTTTTCCAAAGTTTAAAACATAGACCTGGTCTGAGATCGCGCCAATAAAATCCACATGATGTTCGACGATGACGATTGCACAGCGTTGCTTTAATTGCTTGAGAAGTGAAGCAAATTTATCAATGTCATCTTGACCTAATCCGGCAGCAGGTTCATCTAGAAGAAGTATCTCGGGTTGAGAAACTAGCGCCCGAGCAATAGACACTCGCTTGCTCTCTGGATAGGTAAGTTCACCGGGCATCTTCTCCGCTAAATCCAGCGCACCAGCCCACGCAAGTGCATCACTTGCACGCCGGCGCAGCTTTGCTTCCACTCGCCCTGAGAGTCCTAATAAATCTATAAAAAAGTTGGTGCCGCTGCTGTGATTGACGCCCATCATGACGTTTTCAATAACGCTCAATCCACTAAAGAGTCCAACGCCTTGCAATGTGCGACTTATGCCAAGTCCGGCCAAATCATGACTTGCTGGCCATTTCATCTCTTTGCCATGTATAGCAATTGCCCCAGAAGCTGGCGTGACAAGTCCTGAGATTGCATTAAATATCGTTGTCTTACCCGCACCATTGGGGCCAATTAGACCCACAATTGTGTTGGGTGCGATTTCAAGGAAGACATCATCGAGTGCGGTAAGGCCGCCGAATTTAACGCTGAGATGAGAAATTGATAGAGCTGGACCAGCACTCATAACGTCCTCTCTTTCATCAATCTCAGAGCATTCAATCTGGAATTAGTAAACATGGGGCGCGTAGATTCTAGGCACACGCGGGCCTATTCGTGTGACTATCTCATAATTAATTGATTGAGACGCTGCTCCCCAGTCATCTGCTGTGTATTCACCGTGTGAACCGTTACCGAAAACTGTCACCCAGTCTCCCGAGCGAGCTTTGGAATCCGCACCTAAATCGACAACAAATTGATCCATGGATACTCGTCCAATAATCGGTGCGCGCTTTCCTGCAGACCATACCCCAGCAGTGCGCGCGATCCGTGGAATTCCATCTGCATACCCCAACGCAACTACACCTAACTTGGTGTCGACCGTTGTGCTCTGGGTTGCCCCATAACCAACAGGTGATCCGGCTGGAACATCTTTAACTAAATAGAGAGCAGCACGTAGCTGCATAGCTGGGCGAAGGCCGAGTGATTTTGAATCACCGAGTGTCTGCACATCGGGAGAAAGTCCATACATCGCAATACCTGTGCGCACCATGTCAAAGCTAGCAGCACCATTTTTTAGCGTGGCCGCTGAGTTCGATAAATGTCTCATGACATTGGTATGGCCAATAGAATTCATATGAGCAACGGCAGCGCTAAATCTCCCCAGTTGATCACTATTTTGTCTTTCTGCTGGCTCATCTGCCCGGGCAAAATGCGAGAAGATTCCGACAACGTCCACACCCTTTAGCTGCTCTGCAGTTAGTAAATTCAATTCATTTAGAAACCCACCTCGGGTCATTCCGGTATCAACTTCCAAGTGAATGCGCGCTTTCTTAGACTTAGCTGCTGCCGAAATTTCTTGCAGTGCAGCTAGTGATGCCACAGCGATTTCAATATCTAACTCGATCCCTTGTGCAAAATCTGAGCCAGGTTGCACAAGCCACGCCAAGATTGGCGCAGTGATACCTGCCTCGCGCAGGGCAACTGCTTCTTCCAGGAGGGCAACGCCAAGGTATGAAGCACCAGCTGATAGCGCTGCCTTTGCAACCGGAATGAGTCCATGGCCGTAGGCATCAGCTTTCACAACTGCCAGAAGATTTGTTCCGGAAACGTCTTTAAGTAGTTCAACGTTATGTTTAATTGCACTGAGATCAATAAGTGCTTCTGCTCTCATCGCTCAATCACCACCATCGCCGATGCGATACCACCATCGTGTGAAAGTGAAAGGTGCACGGTGGCGCCGTCAATGAGTTCTGCGATTGCACCACGAAAGAGAAAGTCGGGTTTTCCGTTTTCATGGTTAATGATTTCAGCATCGTGCCACTGCAGCCCATGAGTTGGACTCAAGGCTTTATAGAGCGCCTCTTTGGCGGCAAAGCGGGCGGCAAGTGATGGTGCGGATTTGGTCCGTTCAGATTCGGTAAAAAGCTTTTGTGCCAAATGCGGGGTGCGCTCGAGGGATTGCTTAAATCGGGCAATGTCTACGACATCGATGCCAATTCCATCAATCATGACACTGAGTCTATTAGTGGTTAGTGAAGTTGGCTATCAGATGGGAAATATCGGTCTATCGCGATTATCAAAACCAAAAGGGAACCCCCAAGTAAGAGGCCACCGAAGAGATCTGAGAACCAGTGGGTATTTCGCAGCAACGAGACTACACAAACAGTTAAGGCAAGCAGGCCAACGCCAGCGCTAGCAAGCCTTCCTTGATAGCGATTGACATGGGCGTATCGGTAAATCAAATATGCAACCATCCCCCAAATAAGAATGGCATTTGATGCATGACCACTGGGATATGACATTCCACCAGCATGCAAGAGATCGAAACCTTCTTTTGGCTTTGTGCGGCCTAACCCATATTTAAATGCACCAACAACTACGTTGAGGGCAAGAAATGAGAGCACTCCTAAATTAATTGGCCGCCATGTTTTAAATCGGCGCGAGATGTAAACGGCAACAATAAGCAGCGCAACCCCAGAGACGCCACGCAGACCTAGGTCATCTAGCCTGCGAATAACAAAGTTAGATAAACCTTGGAATTTCGGGTGATCTACATCGTTAAAAGTGCGGTCAATCTCAATGAGAAATCCGTTGGTGAGTACCTGATAAGTAACAAATAAGTAACCTGCGAATAGGCTTGCTGACCACTTCAGAGCACGGCGCATTTGACGCTGGCGAGGATCGACAATCGTTGACATAGTTATTCGACAGTGACCGATTTAGCCAGGTTACGAGGTTGGTCTACATCTGTGCCACGAGCAACAGCTATTTCATATGCAAAGACTTGCAGCGGAACGGTTGCAAGGACCGGCTGGAATAAGGAAGATGTCACAGGAATACGAATAATGTGTTCTGCGCCAATTACTTCGGCACCCTCTGGGGCAATGACTACGACGCGAGCACCACGTGCCTTTACCTCTTGAATGTTGCTGAGCATCTTCTCATCCAAGCCATGCTCATCGGCAGGAGGCAAGATTGCAATCACAGAAGTGCCTTCTTCAATCAAAGCGATAGGCCCATGTTTAAGTTCGCCGCCCGCAAAACCTTCAGCATGAATATATGCAAGCTCTTTTAATTTGAGTGCCCCTTCAAGTGCAACGGGATATTCAATTCCGCGCCCTAGAAAGAGAATGGTGTCGTTCTTTACAAACTTACGAGTTAACTCACGAAGGGGTTCGATAGTTTCCAAGATTTGTTCCACCTTGCCAGGAAGCTCAAGCATCTGGCTATATAGATCGCGTACTTCTTTTTCGGTGAGCTGCTTTCGCACCTGTGCCAGTTTCAGGCCAATGAGATAGATAGCAACAATTTGTGTGAGGAAAGCTTTCGTTGATGCAACAGCAATTTCAGGACCTGCATGGGTATAGAGGACCGCGTCCGACTCACGTGGGATCGTAGATGAGTTTGTATTACAGACTGCCAATACTCGAGCGCCAGCTGCCTTCGCATGGCGCACCGCCATCAGCAAATCCATAGTTTCACCTGATTGTGAGATTGCAATAACGAGGCAATCTTTATCAATAATCGGATCGCGATAGCGATATTCGGAGGCAATCTCCACATCTACTGGAATCTTTGCCCACTTTTCGATTGCATACTTTGCCACCATGCCTGCGTGATAGGCGGTGCCGCAAGCAATGACAGAAATTCTCTTAATCTGTCTCATCTCATCATCACTCATATGTAATTCATCAAGAAGTATCTGGTTGTTATCACTCAGGCGTCCAATAAGAGTGTCGGCTATTGCTTTTGGTTGATCAAAGATTTCCTTGAGCATGAAGTGGGCGAACCCGCCTTTTTGCGCCGCGGCTGCATCCCATGTGATTTCATATTCACGAAGTGCAACAGCCCGCCCTTCGAGGTCACAGATTGTGATTGCCTCTGGGCTGATGGTGACAACTTCATCTTGGCCAAGTTCAACTGCGCGCTTGGTGTAATCGATAAAGGCAGCGACATCAGATGCTAAGAAATTTTCACCCTTGCCAATACCGGCTACCAATGGCGAATTACGACGCACTCCCACGATTGTTTGTGGGGCATCTGCGTGAATAGCAAGAAGTGTGAAAGAACCGCGAAGTCGTTTGACCGCTGCCCGCATGGCCGCGGTGAGATCACCACCATGTTCTTTGCGAAGGTCAGAAAGTAAGTGGGCTACAGATTCGGTATCTGTTTCAGATGAGAAGGCATGACCGCGAGCTTCTAACTCTTTGCGTAGCTCTGAATAATTCTCAATGATTCCATTGTGAATAACTGCCAGCTTGCCTTCATTATCTAAGTGAGGGTGGGCATTGCTGTCAGTGGGGCCACCGTGTGTTGCCCAACGTGTGTGTCCGATCCCAGAATGCACAGTGGGTAAATTTGCCGGAAGCGCCGCTTCAAGATTAGCGAGTTTGCCGGCACGCTTTTCCACAAAGAGAGAGTTGTTGGTACCAAGTGCGATTCCGGCAGAGTCATATCCGCGATATTCAAGTCGGCGAAGACCTTCAACGATGGGCGTGATTGCAGATTGTGGTCCGGTGTAACCCACGATTCCGCACACGAATTAGTTCCCCAGTTCTGCTTTCACAACAGCTGCAAGAGATGTTGCGATGTCTTGCGCAAGGTTATCACTCGCGGCCTCAACCATCACTCTTACCAGCGCCTCAGTACCAGATGCGCGCAATAAGACTCGACCATTCTCGCCAAGAGTTGATTCGGCAGTAGCCACAGCCGTTGCAATCGCTGCTGATTCATCCAACTTATCTTTTTTCACATCAGAGACATTGATCAGAACCTGTGGGAAGCGTTGCATTTGTGAAGCTAGTTCTGCCAGCGACTTCCCGCTGCGAACTACTTCTTGTGCCAATTGCAGGGCGGTAAGAATTCCGTCGCCAGTGTTGGCAAATTCGCGCATAATCAAATGTCCTGATTGTTCCCCACCTAATGAGAAATCGCCCTCAATCATCTTCTCAAGCACATAGCGGTCACCGACTGCTGTGCTGATGACTGTAATGCCAGCATCTTTCATAGCGTGCATAAAACCTAAGTTGCTCATGACAGTGCCAACGATTGTGTTAGATGTAAGGCCGCCGCGGTTTTTGAATCCGATAGCAAGAATTGTCATGATGGCATCGCCATCGACAACCTTGCCAGCACCATCGATAGCAAGGCATCGATCAGCATCGCCATCATGGGCAATTCCAAAGTCGGCGCCCTCTTTAACAACAGCTGCCTGTAAATCTTCTAAGTGTGTGGATCCACATTTCTCGTTAATGTTCCAGCCATCAGGAGAACGATGGATTGCGACAACCGTTGCACCAGCTTTTTCATATGCAAGGGGTGCGACAAAAGAAGATGCTCCATTTGCACAATCAACAACTATTTTTAGTCCTTTAAGGGGTGTAGTTACCGAAGCAGCTAGATGGTTGAGATAGCGAGCGCTAGCGGTCTCATCAAAGATAATGCGTCCAACATTTCGCCCAGTAGGACGTGTCCATGGCTCGCCCATACGTTTTTCAATCGCCGCTTCAATGGAATCATCAAGCTTTCCACCACCGCGTGAGAACAATTTAATTCCGTTATCTGGCATCGGGTTATGCGATGCTGAAATCATGACCCCAAGATCGGCCCCTGATTCACCCACAAGGTAGGCAATCGCTGGGGTTGGTAATACACCAACGCGATACACATCGATACCCGCACTTGCTAAACCGGCAGCAACAGCTGCTTCTAAGAATTCTCCTGAGGCACGTGAATCTTGGCCAACTATGGCTCTAGGGCGCTTGCCTTTATTACTCGATGATTCAACGAGAATATGCGCTGCCGCGACCGCGACATCAACTGCTATTTCAGCGGTGAGAGTTTGCCCGTTTGCTAAACCACGAATCCCGTCTGTTCCAAAGAGAGCCATAACAACTCCTTTACTGCAGGAACAAACGGGATATCTGGATAAAAAGAATTAACGCTTTGAGTACTGTGAACGCTTACGTGCCTTCTTAAGGCCGTACTTCTTACGTTCAATCACACGAGCATCGCGCTTGAGGAAGCCAGCTTTCTTCAGTGCTGGACGGTTAGCCTCAGTATCGATCTCGTTAAGTGAACGTGCAACACCAAGACGAAGTGCGCCAGCTTGACCTGAAACTCCACCACCATTGATGCGAGCGAATACATCGTAGAGACCTTCTGCACCGACTGTGCGGAAAGGTTCGGAAACGAGTTGCTGGTGAACTTTATTTGGGAAATAAGCATCGAGAGTCTTGCCATTTACAACCCAGCGGCCTGTACCTGGTACTAGGCGAACGCGAGCAACTGCTTCTTTGCGGCGACCTGTACCAGCACCTGGTGCTGTGATTGCCTTGCGGTTAGTTGCAGCAGCAGGAGTAGCTGAAGAGTAAGAAGTAGGTGTATCTGTCTCGTCGATCTCGTTGAAAGTTGTATCTGACATGTTTATTTACTTATCCCTTACTTCGCTACTTGAGAAACTTGAGTGAATACATATGGAACTGGTGACTGTGCTGCATGTGGATGCTCTGGTCCGGCATAGACCTTGAGCTTTGATGCAACCTGTGCACCAAGACGGTTCTTTGGAAGCATTCCCTTGATCGCTTTTTCAACAGCGCGGGTTGGGTGCTTTTCAATCAGTTCACCGTAGACAGTTGAAGTTAAGCCGCCTGGGAAACCTGAGTGGTGGTGTGCAAACTTTGTCAGCGCCTTGTTGCCAGAGAGCGCGATCTTTTCGGCGTTGATGACGATAACGAAGTCGCCCATATCCATGTGCGGTGCAAATGTTGCTTTGTGCTTTCCGCGTAGAAGAACGGCTGCATGGGTTGCAAGACGACCGAGCACAACATCCTGTGCATCAATAACGTGCCACTTACGGTCGGCGTCGCCTGCCTTGGGGCTATATGTACGCATGCTTTATTACCTTCTTCTTTTCTTTATCTTGGGGACTACTTTCGGCACCTAATCTGGCGCAGGGGATGAACTTTACCTGCCCTGGAGTGCCAGGCCAAATCGGCCTTTGAGCGTGAAAAACGCTTTATCCACGCTTGGCAACAGTGATTTTAGCCCGCTCTAGCAGCTGATCATTACTGGGGTAATCAACTTGATACAGAGTCAGGCCGCGGGCGGGAAATACCAAGGAATCTGAGACTCGCTCTTTATTGGCCAGTAATTGCGCAATCCAGGCAGGGCTTTGCCGCCCGTCAGCAACACAGACAACTGCGCCCACAAGATTGCGCACCATGGAGTAACAGAAGGCATCGGCAACAACATCGGCAACCAGCAAGCCCTCGTCACTACGGTGCCACTCATATTTTTCTAGAGTTCTGATAGTTGTTCCGCCTACCTTGAATTTACAGAATGCGGCAAAGTCGTGATGACCCAATAGCAATGCACTGGCTTCATTCATGCGATCAGCATCAAGTGGGCGATACCAGGATGCGACATCGTGGCGAGAAAGAGGTGCGATGACATCGTTGTTATCGAGAATTTTGTAGCTGTAATACCTACGAAGAGCAGAAAAACGGGCATGAAAGCCTTGAGGGGCATCGCTGACATTCATGATGCGCACATCTTCATCAAGAATTCTATTTAGTTTATAACGCAGATCTAGGTAGGTGAGGTCTCGCTCAAACATTGCATCAGGCACATCAACATGTATTACTTGACCTGTTGCATGGACTCCAGCATCGGTGCGCCCAGCAACTATTGAATCGATATTTGTCTGTGAGATTCGGGAAATAGCTTCTTCAATAAGATCTTGCAGTGTTCGGTGGCCTGGTTGTGTTGCCCAGCCAAAGAAGTAGGTGCCATCGTAGGCAATATCAAGCCGTAAACGACGAAACCCACTCTCAGGAAAGAGAGTGGGCGCCGCCATGGTAAAGGTAAGTGTTTTTACTTATCTGTTACGAGTTCGATCACTGCCATAGGAGCGTTATCGCCCTTACGTGGACCAATCTTTGTAATGCGTGTGTATCCACCTTCGCGGTTAGCAAAAGTTGGAGCGATTACTGTGAAGAGTGTGTGAACAACGCTCTTGTTAGCAATACGCGCCATTACTTCACGGCGAGCAGAGAGGTCACCCTTCTTACCGAAGGTAATCAACTTTTCAGCTAGTGGACGAAGACGCTTCGCCTTTGCTTCTGTAGTTGTGATCTTTCCGTGCTCGAACAACTGCTCGGCAAGAGTACGAAGAATCAAGCGCTCGTGTGATGGGCCTGAACCCAAACGTGGGCCTTTAGTTGGCTTTGGCATTGTTTTCTCCTTTATGCCTGATCTGCGTCAGCGAAGTCTTCATCTGACACGTTGTAGTTCTGGTGTTGTGAAGGATCAAATCCTGCTGGGCTGTCCTTAAGTGACATTCCCATTGATACAAGCTTTGCCTTGATCTCATCGATTGACTTTGATCCGAAGTTACGGATATCAAGTAGATCAGCCTCTGAACGATTAACTAGTTCACCCACTGTGTGAATGCCTTCGCGCTTCAAACAGTTATATGAACGTACTGTGAGATCAAGATCTTCGATTGGAAGAGCAAGGTCTGCAGCAAGGGCGGCATCCATAACAGATGGCCCCATCTCGATACCTTCTGCATCAAGATTCAGTTCGCGAGCAAGTCCGAAGAGCTCAACAAGTGTCTTTCCAGCAGATGCAACAGCATCACGTGGCTTCATTGATGGCTTTGTCTCAACATCAACAACAAGACGATCGAAGTCTGTGCGCTGTTCAACGCGAGTTGCTTCAACCTTGTAGGTCACCTTAAGAACTGGTGAATAGATTGAGTCAACAGGAATGCGACCAATCTCTGCTCCAGCTTGCTTATTCTGAACTGCAGTCACATATCCGCGACCGCGCTCAACGGTAAGTTCGATTTCAAGGTTTGCCTTGCCGTTTAGTGTTGCAATGTGAAGCTCAGGGTTGTGAACTTCTACGCCACTTGGAACAGCGATATCAGCACCTGTGACAGCGCCAGCACCTGACTTACGGATGTAAATCACTGAAGGCTCATCGTTATCACTTGAAAGAACTAGGTTCTTGATGTTCAAGACGATATCTGTGAGATCTTCCTTCACGCCTTCAAGAGTTGTGAACTCATGGAGAGCTCCAGCAACACGAATGCTTGTTACTGCAGCACCTGGAATAGATGAAAGCAGGGTACGGCGCATTGAGTTACCGAGTGTGTAGCCGAAACCTGGCTCAAGTGGTTCGATAATGAAACGTGAGCGGTTCTCGGAAATTACTTCTTCGCTAAGCGTTGGGCGTTGTGCAATTAGCACTTGTGCTCCTCTTTCTTCTCGTGGAAATCCTCTATTTGATTTCCTCTAGGGGGTTGAAAAATTACTTGCTGTAGAGCTCAACAATGAGCTGTTCTTGAACCTGGGTATCGATCACTGATCGAGCAGGTACACCGTGGATGATGATGCGCATCTGTGCTGCAACAACTTCCATCCACGCTGGAACAGACTTCTCACCGAACTCTGCGCTTGCGACGATAAATGGTGTGAGGTCGTGTGACTTTGGAAGAACATCAATGATGTCCATTGGAGATACACGATATGAAGGAATGTTTACCTTCTTACCATTGACAACGAAGTGACCGTGGCGAACCAACTGGCGCGCCATGTCACGAGACTTTGCAAATCCTGCGCGGAATACAACGTTATCGAGGCGAGTCTCAAGAAGAATAAGAAGGTTTTCACCAGTCTTACCTTGCTTGCGGTTCGCTTCTTCGTAGTAACCACGGAACTGCTTTTCGAGAACACCATAAATACGTGCGCACTTTTGCTTTTCGCGCATCTGCAATAGGTATTCAGACTCCTTTGAACGGCCGCGGCCGTGCTGTCCTGGTGGATAAGGACGAGATTCGATCGGACACTTTGGTCCATCGCACTTTGAGCCCTTAAGGAAGAGCTTTACTTTTTCGCGACGGCAACGCTTGCAGTCTGCTCCGGTATAACGAGCCATTTATTCTCTTCCTTCCTTAAACTCGACGTGGTTTCGGTGGGCGGCAGCCATTGTGTGGAGCTGGAGTTGTATCTGAGATAGCTCCAACTTCTAGGCCTGCTGCTTGCAATGAACGGATTGCAGTTTCGCGTCCGGAACCAGGTCCCTTTACGAAAACATCTACTTTCTTTAGGCCGTGCTCCTGTGCGCGACGAGCTGCTGCTTCTGCTGCAAGCTGTGCTGCGAATGGAGTCGACTTACGTGAGCCTTTGAAACCAACTTGGCCAGATGATGACCAAGAGATAACAGCGCCCGTTGGGTCTGTGATTGAGATGATTGTGTTATTGAAGGTCGACTTAATAAAAGCCTTACCTACTGCAACGTTCTTCTTCTCTTTCTTACGAAGCTTTACTTTGCCCTTTGCTGGAGCAGCGGACTTTGATTTAGGAGTGGCCATTACTTAGTCACCTTCTTCTTACCGGCAATTGCCTTACGTGGACCCTTACGAGTACGAGCGTTTGTGTGAGTGCGCTGACCACGTACAGGAAGTCCCTTGCGGTGACGGATACCTTGGTAGCTCTGAATTTCAACTTTACGACGGATATCGCCAGCAACTTCGCGGCGAAGATCTCCTTCGATTTTGTAATTTGCTTCGATGTATTCACGAAGCTGAGCAAGTTCTGACTCTTGCAAATCCTTTACGCGAGTATCTGGAGAAATACCAGTTGCCGCGAGAGTTTCGTGGGAACGGGTAAGACCCATTCCGAAAATGTATGTGAGTGCAATCTCAACACGCTTTTCACGTGGAAGATCGACACCGACTAGACGTGCCATATGTTCAACCATTTCTATATCCGGAGGTCCTTCGCAATGCTCCTCGACATATTTATCGAGCCCTGGCCTGCCGGTCCGGGGGTCTTAACTATTTCTAGTTAAGTCGCATCACGCGTACTTATCTTTGTCTCGGAGTTACCCTTGACGCTGCTTGTGACGAAGATTTTCGCAGATCACCATAACGCGACCTTTGCGACGAATGACTTTGCACTTGTCACAAATCTTCTTCACGCTTGGATTAACCTTCACGTGTTTTCCTTTTGTTAGTGGGGGCGAATGATTTACTTGTAACGGTAAATAATTCGACCCTTTGTAAGGTCATATGGACTGAGTTCTACAATCACACGATCTGCCGGCAAAATACGAATGTAGTTCTTTCGCATCTTTCCTGAAATATGTGCCAAGACTTTATGTCCATTTGTTAGCTCAACACGAAACATTGCGTTAGGTAACGCCTCAGCAACAGTGCCTTCGATTTCGATCGCACCATCTTTACTTGCCAAGGATCAATACCTTCTTCTCTATTACTTGTGAACGAACAGGGTCGAACCACGCTCAAAACCGGAAGGAATTGAATGTGGCGCGAAGGGTCATTCTAGGCGAGACCCCCTTATAAAGGGAAATCGCGTAAATCAGGGCTATTGAGTCCGGCCGACACGCGGGAGAAAGGTGGCGGCAAGTAGGACCGCTAGCCCGATGAAGACTGCACTTGCTCCCGCAGAGGCAGCAACTAATCCTGCGCCAGCGGGAACAATAAATTGGCCCAAACGATTTCCGGTAAGGCGCGTGGAGACTGCAAGCGCGCGCTCCTCTGGAACCGTAAGCTGAGAAACGAGCGTCATCGTTAAAGGCTGTCCTATACCGAGTGAAAACCCTGCAATAAATACGATTGCACCCAAAATTAAAGGGTTCGGTGCAAAGGCCATGGAAATACACGCGATGATAGAGACGACATTACTTGAATGAATCAGCACATATGCGTTGTAGCGCTTACTCAGAGAGCCTAAGAAGAAACGTGATGCCATCGATGTAGCCGCTCGTATCGAGATGATAACTCCAATTGAAAATGCAGAGAATTGGTTCTCGCTTCCATAAAGGGGAAGAAAGACAACGAGCACATCGGCAGCAGAGGAAACAGCAAGAGAAGTAAAGATTGCCGCAAAGATTCCGGGCTTCTTGAGTAACTTTCCAGCAGCCCGTATTGTGCCCGCTTCGTGATGGCGTGCTGCAACAGTTGCGCTCTGATTTCTCCATGAAAAAACTGGAAACATTGCCAGAGCTGAGAGACCGAGAGCTAGCGCAAAGGCGGATGCTGTTGATTTTGGAATAACACCAGTTGACCCAGCCACCATCGTGGCAAGGATTGGTCCAATCATGTGTCCAAGCGATGCGCTAAATGTGTACCGCCCAAAGTGCTCTTCATATTTTTCCGGTGGGCTCTTGAGGGCAACCATAGTTTGACCGCCAACCATGCATCCTAAATGCGAGATTCCAGAGAGAGCTGCACCGATTGCTAGTAAGGCAATTGAGTTTGCGTATAAAAGTAGTGCCGCCGAAACCCCTATGAAGAATGTTCCGATGATTACAAATCGGCCTTCGCCAACTTGGCCAACATACTTTCCAAATGAAAGTGCAAGCAGAACTGGAAAAAGAGCATAGACAGCTGCGATGTAGCCAATTGTTACTGCGGATGCATCTAACTCGAGCGCCCGATATGTGATCATCGGGCGGATTACATAGATTGCTCCTTGAGTAATTGCAGAGCTGAGGAATAACTTCCGGGCCCAACCGCTATCAATCATCGACTATCTCGCCACAGCATCCTTGCGAACTTTGCGCACGATGCGAACAATAATTGGAGTAAAGAGCGCAATGATGAGTACAAGGTAAAGAATTTTTGAGAGAGGTGACGCCCACAGAGTGCTGTAATCCCCCGCGCTAATCTGAAGTGCGCGACGGAATTGCAGTTCAAGATTTGGCCCGAGAATCAAACCTAGGATTAGGGGTGTAATAGGCATTCCAAACCTACGGAATAAGAATCCAAGAATGCCTATCGCAATCGCTACCTGTACATCGAAGATTGAAGTGTTCAGGGCATATGCACCCATAAGCGCAAAGGTGACGATTCCAGCAAACAAATAGGGGCGCGGAATCTTCAATAATTGAACCCAGACTCGAACGAGTGGAAGATTGAGAATAAGTAAGAGCGCATTTCCAATAAAGAGAGATGCGATAAGAGTCCAAATCAGCGCGCCATTCGTGAGGAACAAAGTTGGTCCAGGCTGAATTTGATAAGTTTGGAAAGCAACAAGGATTACTGCAGCTGTCGCCGATGTTGGAAGACCAAGTGCCAGCAACGGCACCAGCGCTCCTGCAGCATTTGCATTATTAGCTGCTTCAGGACCGGCAACACCTTCGATTGCACCTTCTCCGAACTCCTCTTTATGTTTTGAGAGTTTCTTTTCAATCGAATAGCTTAAGAAGGTTGGAACTTCGGAACCACCTGCTGGGACAACACCAAGTGGGAAGCCCAGGAAAGTTCCGCGGATCCATGGCTTCCATGATCGCTTCCAATCCTCGCGGCTCATAAGTGCTTTGCCCTTCATGGAAATTACATTCCAACCAAGGTCCTTATATCTGCTGGCGATATAGAGTGCTTCACCTAGTGCAAAGATTGAAACAATAACTGGAACTGTTTCAATTCCTTCAAGCGCGGCATCACTGCCGAATGTAAGGCGAGAAAGCCCTGATTGAAGATCGGCACCGACTAGTCCCAACGCTAAACCGATGGAGAGGGCTATAAACCCACGAATCTGTGATGCTCCAAGTAGTGATGAGACAGTGGTAAAAGCGACGAGCATCAGTGCGACGTAATCAGCCGAACCAACTTGAATGGCTAGGTCTGCGATGGTCGGTGCAGTGAAGGCGAGAATTGCCGTTGCGATTGTTCCAGCGATAAATGAGCCAATAGCTGCGGTTGCAAGTGCTGCACCAGCGCGGCCTCGGCGGGCCATCTTATTTCCTTCAAGTGCGGTTATGACCGAACCGGATTCACCTGGGGTATTGAGCAAAATTGATGTTGTCGATCCACCGTACATGGCGCCGTAATAAATAGCTGCGAACATAATGAGCGCAGATGCTGGGCTCACTGTGTAAGTTATTGGCAATAGCAGTGCGATAGCTAGCGCAGGTCCGATTCCCGGAAGAACTCCCACAAGAGTTCCAAGGAATGTACCAAGTAATCCAAAGCCTAAATTTGTCAAGGTCAGTGCACTTGCAAAGCCATCAATGAGGGACTGCACGTTGTTCATAACACTCCCTTAAAAATTCCTGCTGGCAACTGAACGTTGAGGAATCGAGTAAAAGCAAGATAAATCACGGTGATGAAAAGCGTGCCAAAGATTGCCGCTCTTCCATGTTTCTTATTATCAAAAGCGACAGTGATTCCAAAAAAGGTAATAGATGCAGCAATAATGAATCCTGCTCGCTCAATTAGCAAAAGAAATGCCAGGAATGACGCTAGAACAGTTCCAAAGGATTTGAAATCAGATTTTTCAATTGGCGTACCTTCTGGATGGCCTTCAGGTAAAGCGGTGTCGCCTCGCAGAATATTAATGAAAAGTAATGCGCTAAGTCCCATCAGCAACCCAGCAACGGCATACGGGAAGACCCGAGGACTGATTGTCAGATTGATTGCTGGGAGTTCTGTTGTATAGGTCTCGCAGAAAATGATAAGACCCAGCAGAAAGAGTGAGCCCACAAATGTGAGCTCACTCTTTCCACCTTGAGGCAATTTATTTTTGATTACAAATACCTTACTTAATCAGCTTGAAGTCAGTAAGGATATTCATGATGGATTGGTTTTCAGTTTTGATCCACTTGGTAAATGCATCACCAGAGCGGTATTCATCAATCCAAGACTTAGCAACTAGCGTGTCTTTCCATGACTTTGTTGAATGCAAAGCATCAATAACCTTCACAGTATTGAGCAGCTCTGCAGCGGAGAGGTCAGCTGGTGCAAGAATTCCGCGCCAGTTACCGAATGTAAGGTCTACTCCTTGCTGAACAAGTGTCTTTCCCTTAATTGTCTTAAGTGGCGCAGGAGATGTCACGGCGAGAACGCGCATCTTTCCAGCTGCAACATAAGAAGAGAATTCAGATGTTCCAGAGATTCCTACGGCAACACGGCCGCTGATTACATCTGGCACAAGTGTTCCGCCACCTGAGTATGGGATGTAGTTCAGGTCAAGTGCCTTGACGCCAAGAGTCTCTGCAACAGTTGCAACTGTTACGTGGTCAACGCCACCGTAATTACCGCCACCGATTGCTACTGTCTTTGGATTTGCCTTGATATCTGCAAGCAGATCATTGATTGTCTTGTACTTAGAAGAAGTTGGCACTACGAATGCCTCGGCTTCGCGCATTACGCCAGCAACTGCATTTGCAGATGTGATTGAGAGCTTTGAACCATTTGTTGCTAGGCCTCCAGGCATAGCGAAGCCAGTAATTAGCAACAGATCCTTACGGTTTTTCTGGTCATAGAAGTAACCAAGTCCAAGAGGTGCGTTTGAACGGTATGTGACTGTGTAATCAGTAAGAAGGCCTTCCTTCTTCATGGCATCACCAATAGCGATTGCTGTGGTGCCATAACCGCCACCAATATTTGATGCAGAGACCCATTCAACCGAACCGAATGGCTTCATTTCTGGGTACCACCAGCGAAGGGTTCCTGCAAAAGTTCCTGCAGCTACCTTGGCACAAGTGAGATCGGTTCCATTTACTCCGCGACCAGCCGCCTTTGCACCAGCACGAAGACACTCATCTCCAACTTTTGCCTTCGATGCAGGCTTCGCTCCAGCGTTTGCTGTTGGCGCAGCCAAGAGCGACGCGGCAATAGCTAGGACACCTAGCGCAATAACTTTCTTCTTAAACATGGGTACTCCTTCTACACGCCCCGAGGGTCAGGGCAATTGATAGAGGTTAAAGGCTTTAACGGGTTTAGTGAAGGGTTTCTTACAACAAATTTGTATCACTTTTGAGTTTTAGGCGAGAAGCTCTGAGACCTCGACGCCAAAGCGAGCGAGTTCGGACCTGCCGCCATCGAGTGCGGTCAGAACAAAAGGCTTTCCATCAGGGCAGATTACATACGAGTTTTCAAAGTGGGCGCCCCGTGATTTATCCGTTGAGACCACAGTCCACTCATCGCCAAGAACTTTAGTCTTAGGAGATCCGCGAGTAATCATTGGCTCGATTGCAAGTGCCATTCCAGGGATGATCTCGGGACCATTTCCAGCTTTTCCAAAGTTGAGCACATGTGGTTCTTGGTGCATCTCGGTGCCAATTCCGTGACCGCCGTACTCTTGCAAGATTCCATACTTTCCTTGCGAATTGATGTATTGCTCGATTGCGAAACCAATATCCGAAAGTCGCCCACCATTTTTGCCAGCGGCGATACCAACCCACATCGATTCTTC
>Ga0247831_1000717_pt1 | contig 71086 bp, 54 predicted proteins | sample LaCruzMarch2015__9_FD_192406 | JGI IMG/M metagenome (GOLD analysis project Ga0247831, IMG submission 192406) | Freshwater microbial communities from meromictic Lake La Cruz, Castile-La Mancha, Spain - LaCruzMarch2015_1m | ecosystem: Environmental > Aquatic > Freshwater > Lake | place: Spain...
AGAGTCCCAAAGCCTTCAGAGAAGGTCTCACGACCAACCCGGAGGCGGAAACTCTAACACTCTAGGCTGGTCAAGAAATGGGGACTAGCCAATGGGACTATGCTGAGCTCGTAGAAAAGTGTAAGCAACGCTACTCCGACTTTAAGCAAACAGAGAAGTTTCATGGAGTCCGAAGACCGGTTGAGAGTGATCCTAAGTTTGCGAATGAGCGCAGACTTGACCCCGTAAAGCCAAAGCCTCGAAAGATGTTTTACAACCCTGTAATACTGGAAGAGTTCGACAAGGTCTTCACGGTCAAGCATTAGAATCATGTCTCAATTCGCGTTCCTTCAACCCGAATTCCCTGAAGTGCACGATGCCGCGCATCGGGCGGAAGCATTGGCGAATTCTGACCCGCGTGCAGCTTGTTTCTATACTCGACGAACCTTGGAACTGGCAGTCAGTTGGGCTTATGAGCATGATGCAAGCCTTCAGCTTCCCTATAGGGAGGACCTTAGTGCACTGATCCACGAATCGAGTTTTCGGAACATGGTCGGCCAAGAGGTTTTCCAGAAATGCCGCTTTATTAAAGACCTCGGTAACCAAGCAGTTCACAGCCAGAAGGCGCTAACGGCGGCAGAAGCAATCGCAGCGGTCCGGGAGCTTCATCACGTTTGCTATTGGTTGGCGCGGACCTATGCGAAGGGAGCAAAGCCAGATAGCGGGGCAACTTTTGATCCTAGTACTTTACCGGTTACGACGACCATTCCAAAGCAGAGCCTGGCCTACTTTCAGCAGCTCAATGATCAGCTAGCCGCAGAGCGACACAAGCTGTTTGCCGCGCTCGCGGACAAAGATGCTCTTGATGAAGAACTGAAGCGATTGCGCGCAGAAGTTGCCGCAATAAAGAAGTCGAACGAAGCGACGCCCGACACGCACGACTATTCCGAGGCAGAGACCCGAGACCTCTTTATTGACCTGTTGCTCCGCGAATCCGGTTGGGCGCTGGACAAGCCCGAGGATCGCGAGTATGAAGTCCTCGGAATGCCAAACAACCAGGGCAAAGGCTTTGTTGATTACGTGCTTTGGGGGAATGACGGCAAGCCGTTAGCCGTTGTCGAGGCGAAGAAGACCCGGCGCGATGCCCGGGTGGGCCAGCAGCAGGCCAAACTTTACGCGGACTGCCTGGAAGCCCAGCTCGGCCAGCGGCCAATGATCTTCTACACCAACGGATACGATCACTGGATTTGGGACGACAGCGCTTACCCACCCCGCGCCGTTCAAGGGTTCTATAAGAAGGCAGAGCTTGAGCTGATGATCCAGCGACGCCAGACGCGGAAGAGCCTGACCACGGCAAAGATCGACGGCGAGATCGTCGAGCGTTACTATCAGACCCGGGCGATTCGGCGCATCGGTGAGTCGCTGGAGAAAGACAAAGCCCGCCGGGCGTTACTGGTGATGGCGACCGGTTCCGGCAAGACCCGTACGGTGATTGCCCTGGCCGACATGCTGATGAAAGCGAACTGGGCCAAGCGCATCCTGTTTTTGGCGGACCGCACCGCGCTAGTCAATCAGGCCGTAAACGCATTCAAACACCACTTGCCGGATGCAGCGCCGGTGAACCTGGTAACCGACAAAAACTCGGAAGGGCGGGTGTACGTTTCCACCTATCCGACGATGATCGGCTTGATCGATGAAACCAAGGGTAATGAGCGGAAGTTTGGCGTCGGGCACTTTGACCTGGTGATCATTGATGAAGCTCACCGCTCCGTGTTTATGAAGTACGGCGCGATTTTTGACTACTTCGACAGCATGTTGGTGGGCTTGACGGCAACGCCAAAAGACGAAGTTGGCAAGAACACCTATCGGCTTTTCGATCTAGAAGACGGGGTGCCAACGGATGCTTACGACTTGGCGGAGGCAGTCGCGGACGGATACTTGGTGCCGCACAAGGCGATTTCGGTTCCGCTAAAGTTGCCTACTCAGGGCATTACCTACGACCAGCTATCGGAAGAGGAAAAGGAACAGTTTGATCTGACCGATTGGCGGGAGCGGGAAGACGAGGTTCGGGCGAGCGGGAAGGTTGAACCGGCGGCGGTTAATCAATGGCTTTTTAACATCGATACGGTGGACAAGGTGCTGAAGCACGTGATGGAGCGAGGCTTGAAGGTTGACGGCGGAGACAAGCTGGGCAAGACCATCATCTTTGCGAAAAACCACGATCACGCGATGTTTATTGCGGAACGGTTTGATAAGAACTATCCGCACTACAAGGGCACGTTTGCCCGGGTGATTGACATTAAGATCGACTATCCCCAGAGCCTGATCGACAATTTTAGTCAGCCGAACGGCTTGCCGCAGATTGCGATTTCGGTGGACATGCTCGATACCGGGATCGACGTTCCGGAGATTGTGAACCTGGTGTTCTTTAAGCAGGTTCGGTCTAGGACGAAGTTTTGGCAGATGATTGGGCGCGGCACGCGGCTGTGCCCGGATCTGTTTGGTCCCGGTGACGATAAGAAGTGCTTCTACGTGTTTGACTATTGCGGGAACTTGGAGTTCTTTAGTCAGAACATGGCAGGGGTGGAAGGGGCGTCGGGCGCTTCGCTGAGTCAGCGGCTGTTTGCTTCTCGGCTTGGATTGCTGACAGCGATTTCGGAGGCGAAGCCGGAAGTTAAGGGCGTGAATGCGCTTGGATCACCTTATTTCGGAGAACCGGCAACAGTTGATCAGGTTTTTCAGAGCATCGTTGAGCTTTTGAAATCGGAAGTTGCCGCGATGAATACGGACAACTTTATCGTTCGTGCAAAGCGTCGATTGGTGGAAAAGTATCAGCAACCCGGGCCCTGGGTACACCTTGATCCCGAGAATTTGGTTGAGCTGGAGCACGAGATTGCGGGGCTGCCAAGCGAGAAACCAGCGGTGGCGATAGAGACCAAGCAGTTTGATTTGCTGATTCTGCGATTGCAGGCTTCCATGCTCAAGGCATCGCCAAGTTACAAGCGACTGAAGCAACAGGTTCAGGACATCGCGATTTTGCTGGAGGAGTCGGCCAGCATTCCGGTTGTTCGGGATCAGTTGATCTTGATTCAGGAGATTCAGTCGGAGAGTTGGTGGGAGGATGTGACCTTGCCGATGCTGGAACGGGTCCGATTGAGGTTGCGAAGCTTAGTGCGGTTGATTGAGCATCGCAAGGGGAGCCCGGTTTACACAGACTTTAGCGACGAGATGGGCTCGGAAGTGGAGATTCAACTTGTGGGGCAAGGCACGGCAATTAGCTTTGAACGGTTCCGCGAGAAGGCACGCCTGTTCTTGCGCGACCACCTTGACAAAGAAGCGGTGCAAAAGTTGCGCATGAACGAGCCATTAACTCCGGCTGACCTGGCGGAGTTGGAGAGCATCTTGAAGACCAGCGGCTTTGGGGATGAATCGGTGATTCAGAAGGCGGCAGAAGAAGGGCTGGGCGTGTTTGTGAAGTCGCTGGTGGGGCTTGATCGCGAAGCGGCGAAGAAGGCGCTAAACAAGATTGTGACGGCGAGCACGCTATCGGCAAACCAGATTGAGTTCATCAATATGTTGGTGGAGTATCTGACCGAGAACGGCATTATGCGGCCGGAAGCGCTTTATGAGTCGCCATTTACGGACATTCATCCGCTTGGGCTCGAAGGGCTTTTTTCGGACGATGTGGCGGATGCGATGGTGCGTTTTGCGCGTCAGCTGCGCGAGCTGGCTTTGCCCGCTTAGCTTCTGGAAGTATTCCGTCGATATGACTGGTTCGCAGGAAATGGGGCGTCGGTGCAAGGAATTGCTCCGCTGGCAATCGTCAGTTGCTGTCGCTACTCATTCTCCATCGGGGAAGCGCGGTGGTCGGTACGAGACAATATTTTCAGAATCGATTTTCACCCCGTGACGGCCGCGACGATTTCGTGGTAGCGGTGTTCATCGATCCCATTCCGCTGCTGTAGGGCGAGGGGGTGGGTTGAGTCTGCCGGGAGGAAGAAGCTGGGGCGGAGGTCGGGGGGGCCGAATTGGATTTCGACGGGTTGGCCGATGGAGTCCGGGTGAAGGGGGACGGTGCAGGCTAGTTTGCCGGGCATTCGGGGCTCGTTGGACCCGTCGACGTCCTCTAGCTCGGCGAATTTTTCGATTACAGACTGAGAGACTTCGCTCCAAAGCACCCATCGCCAGCCTCCTGGGCGATCGGGGTAGGGCAGTTCTAGGTCTCCGCGAAGGAACCAGCGATCTTCGATTGTGCAGACTCCATCCGACAAATCGAACTGGAGAAACCACTTCTTTCTGGCCCTTTCATCAAGAGCCCACACTTCATCGGGCACCTGCCAGATGAATTCGGTTGGAGGGTTTTCTTGCCTTGGGTCACCCGCGCTGAAGGTCCAGGCATTGGTCGACCTTGATTTCTTCCAACCGGCCATTGCCAAATTTTACGTCATGGCTTCAAAGAACCGCGGCGGCAGTCATATCGATGTCGACGGCCGAGATGCTTCTGCTCATCTCCCTACTCAACTAGGGTCAAGGCGATTTGCCAATTGCGGCAGGCCCAAAGGTGGGCCCGCCGTGGCGATGCTATTGAACGGCCGATTCGGTTGACTTCTTTGTCGCTTTCGGAGTTAGAACCAGGGTGATGACGCTTCTGGAAGGGACTTCCACTGAGGCTAAGGAAGGGATGCGGAGGGGGGCGATGTTGTGGCCCGGTCGGTCGGAGGTGATCCACGCTTTGGCGTTATGCTTCCCTTCTACCGATACTTGCACCCGGTCCGACTGGGTTGCCGGGTTCACAAGGATGACGACTAACTCGGAAGTCTGCGGATTCTTGTAAGCGCTGACGAGCGTTGCGGTGACATCTGCGAACGGTCCATTGATACTGATTCGCTGATAGCCTGGGCGCACGAAACGAGCAAACTGTCCCATTACCCACAACGACTTTGATGCATAGACTGAACCGTTGGGTTGGTACAGATCATCGACATAGACGAGGCCATCCTTAAAGTCGGCATCACTAACGGCTAGCCACCATTGCCAGGCGGACGCACCGACTTCGGTGATGTCTAGCTGCATGAGCCGAGCCATGTTGAGGGCAGTAGACATGCCGAGGTCGCGACCACGGCCGCCTTCTCCGTGTGGTCCTTGCAGGTGACAAAACTCAGTCATCCAGACTTCTAGCGGGCCAGCCTTCTTGAGCTCGATTCCGAGCTTTGTTCGCACCGACTTCATATTCTCCAGTTTTTCAACGAAATAGGAGTGATAGCCATAGATGGGCGCAACTTCCTTTCGCCACTGCTTTTGATCGGCAAAGAGGGACGAGTAGTCACCGTATTCGGCCCCGTATTTTTTGCTGATTGTCGGGTTCCTGTCGTATCCGATATAGGGGCTGGTTGCTTCTGGAGTCACAACCTTAACTCCTAAGCCTTTGCTCTTTGCTTCGTTCGCCAGCGCGGTTGTGATCTTAACGAGGTCATCGTTGCTTGCACGGCAGCCTTCTTGGGTGGTCGGGTTTGGGGCGCCGTTCCATTCGTAGTCTGGTTCGTTTATCGGACTGATGAACTTGAAAGGATAGCCTTGATCGACAAAGTGCTTAACGGCCCCAACAAGGTATTTTGCGAAGGCGCCTTCGGCACCTTCCTTTAAGTTCGTTGTGCCTAGGCCATCCGTGCAGTTGGTTAGCCCGTTCTTCGTCAGTCGCGTTGGGGGGCTGACGGCGTAGGCTAACATGCTCTCAACGCCGTAGTCTTTGGCCGCTTTTAGCATCCACCTTTGTCCGGGGACCTTTGTGAAGTCGAACTTGCCATCACCAGCGTCGTAGGTGTCGGCTTGGCGAAGGGCCATGGTGATGGACACATCGTTTAGCCCGCCCCCCAGGTTATGCCGCCAACCGCTGAGACCTGCGCCAGTCTTCTTATCAAACAGTAGGCGCGCCACTTCTTTCCGCTTGTCTTCTGACCAGTGAATCAATGGTTCTACGGTCCATGAATCTGAGGCCCCAAAGTTACTCATGGTTTGGTGGGTTTCTCTCGGCAGCAGGGTGAGCGGCTTTTTGTATCGTGTGGGTTCTGGCGTGTTTCCTTTGTAGGTGAATGAAGTATCGAGCCAGTTGCCGTGATCTTCGGCATCGCCGCTTCCACCATCTGAGGTGACCAACGTCAGTTGTTTGACTCCGGTGAGATCTACATCAAACTTTACGGGGTCTGAACCGCCCCGGACGAGTCCGCTCATCCAGAGCTGCTTCGAATCTCCCCAAACTGAAAATTCGACGGAACCATTTCGCCCGGTGTCGTTGATTGCGACCATGCCTTGGATAGACAGCACTTGTCCATCTAGGGCAAAACTTGCTCCGCCATGGGCATGAGTTCCGATTCCGTTGGCATAGGACACCCCTTTTACGAGTAGAGGTCCTCTTCCGACTGCTCGATTCAACTGGGTTTTATCGAATCCAGATTGCCAATGTTCTACACCAATATCTGTAAGGAGAAGGATCTTCATGGTCGCTAATGCAAGGAGAGTGGTCATGGATTGTGTCGGAAGAGAAGGTCTAACTGACTTAACTCGACCATTTGCTGCGGGCTGAAACTAGACGAATTGAGGTAGCTCCTTATTGAGCGCTCGAGTTGTCGCGCTACGACGCGATCTGGGGTTTCGAAATCGATACATGTTACGAGAACCGAAGCCGAGCCGATCTTTGCTTCGAAGATGGAGCCCAACTTATAGTTACGCTCATAGCGATCGATTACCTGAAGTACCGGCGAGAACTCTGCCGGGAAGGAGCTAAGATTGAGCGACTGCGACTTCATGAGGATCTCCCACCAGTGCCAATCGGAATGGTTCTCGGTTGGGAACTCGGCAAAGGCGGGATGCTCTGACTGAATGAGGGTTCCCAGCGTGCCAACTTGCTCGACAAAATGAATTGGCGACCAAAAGGCGGGCGCGAAGCGTCCCGCGATTCCCATATGGCTCTTACTCGGGTTAAGGCGTAACCAGACCTTCTCGCCATTCAGAATTGCCTGTCGAGCATCGGCGCGATACCAGTGGAACACCTTTGTGGTAGTTACTTCTGGAAGTTCGGGTTCGGGTTCAAAGTTCCAGATGGTCCAGACGTTCTCATGCTGGCCAACGGCAACTCTAACCTCATAGCGCGCCGGTGCGGGCAAATCGGATAGCGCAATTTCCAGCGTGCCGATCTCGTTTTCGTTGAAGGACTTAATGTCAAACCGACCGAAGGAACCGGAGCGGAAGCACTGATTGTTCTCATCGAATAGCGACCACGTCACTTCCTCATCGATGCTTGCCCCACTGTGTGCAATTCTCACGGTCCCATTTAGCACTTCGTCCCTCTTCCAAACAAACTTCGGGAGACTGAGCAACGGAACCGTTCGGGATACGAAGCGTCGGAATTCTTCCCCGGAGACAAAGCCTTTGGGCTCCCAAAAGGCGTTTAACATTCCGATTGTGGCCGTACCTTGACCGGGGAAATCGGATAAACCAAGCAGTTGGTATCCGGCAAGGTTGGATGTCCGCATTAGCGTCTCGATTTCTTCTTTGTAGAGCTTCGCGCTTAGATGACCAGAGGCGTTGGTGAAGTCGGCGGCTTGGTCAATCATGCCTCTCTCCTTCAGTTGCTCGGCGATCTTCTTGAAATTCCGTGGTTCCAGAACACCGTCGTACTTTGGTATCTCAGCAAGATCAGGGAAAACGGCCCATTCGCCAACTTCATGCGCAATAACCGGCCGATCAAACTGATTTGCTGCCTTATCACAATTGAGGATGGAACTTGGCGCTTCGCGGTCGAACCTTGAACCAACGCCGAACCAGGTACTGCCGCGGAGTGGCTCATTCTCGGCGCCGGGCTTACCGTTGTCGGCTTGCACATAGTAATCGCAAGCCGGGCTAAGATGCGTTCCGTGGCTCGAGAAGTTGAAGAGAATATGCGGATACTTCGCCTTTAGAGAATTTATTAGTTCATCTACCGGAGGCTCTTCGCCATAGAATGACATCTCGTTCCCAAGGCAGAAGAGGACGAACGAGGGATGGTGGGAATAGGCTTCCAAAATTCGGAAGGCTTCTTCGCTGATGAAGCGCATCAGCTCGGGATCGGAGCTAAGCGCCCAGTGACCGGTCCACAGTGGGCATTCGACTTGAAGAAGGACGCCTACTGCATCTGCAGCCAGGAAGGCGGCTTCTGGCGGGCACCAAGAATGGAACCGAACGTGGTTGAGACCGAACTCTTTAACTCTCTTAAAGAGTCCGGTCCATGACTCGGTATCCATCGGAGGATAGCCAGTCTTAGGGAATATGCAGCACTCAAGAGTCCCGCGGAGGAAGACGAATTGGTCATTCAACTTGAAGAATCGGCCATCGGCGACAAAGGTCCTCTGTCCCAAGGAAAGTGAACAGGATTCGGTTCCGCTATTCAGTCGAAGGTGATTTAGAGACGGGTTTTCATCGCTCCATTCGGGCAAATTGTTTAGCGGAATGTCGATCTGAAATTCACCACTATCGGTCGACTTTGAGTACAGCGTTTCGCCACCGGACAACGCAATGTGAACCTCCCCGGTTGCCTTGCCACGAATGGAGAAATCGCTTTGGGTCCGGCTGACACTCTTTAGTTTGATTCGGTTATCAATCGACTTTATGCTCATTTCGCCGATGATGCCGTTCCAATTTGTTTGGGTCCAATCTGTGAGTGCGTGTCCAATACGACCGATAGGAATGATTGGCGTGTTGTCAATCCTGATCGTGATCTCTACTTGCTCGCATTCTGTTAGTTCAAATTCATAGTGATGCGCGACACTCAGGCTTTCTCTGCGTCCAATGTGCACACCATGAACCCAAAGATCGGAGAACCAGTGGCACCGTTCTAACACTAACTCGACCGTTTGGTTACGAATCTCGGCGGGAACTGTTACGGTTTTGGTAAACCAGGCTGGACCAACATAGGAGACCTTTCGAGAGAGTCCTCCTAGATACCCTTGTTCGAAATTGACTTCGCCAATTCCGCTCTCATCCAATGAGCCAGGCAACATGGCCGATTGCGTTAGAACATTCTTGATTTGACTTTCGCTGAACTCCCCTTTGGGATCAAGTGCAACTTGCCAGCTACCGGCCAGTGATACCTGCACTAGATTAGCTCCCGCGATAGATCGAGGGCGAATGGGCAGTATGGATCGTATGCTAGCGCTAAGTTCAGCGCTAGCCGTGCAGATTCAAAGTTGCCTAATCCGGCATAGGCTTGAGCAAGCATAAGATCGGCAGACTTGTTTTGTCTAGCCTGTAGATTATCTTTAAACAGAAGCATTGTGGGTAGAGATGTTGCGAAGTAATCGATTTTGGCCGTCATGGTCCGGAGCTGAATGGCGTAGTTCTTCAGGGCTAGAAGCATCTCCTCTGCTTCCAACGCTCTCCCGAGTGCTTGCAGAGACCTCGCTTGGAAGTAGGAGAGTTCCGAGTGCTGTAGAACACTCATTTCTTGAAAGTCGCCCTTGAAATTGGCTGCTCGTTCATAGTGGCTACGAGCCGCCGCATGGTCTCCCAGTGCCGCGTAGTGGGTCGCAGCTTGATACCAGAGGTTGCTGGCGTTGGCGAGTGCATGTCGACTTTCGCCGAGATTCTCGGGGGGATTGATTGCGGCAAGAATATGTTGGAGTTTTTGCGCAGGTGCCTCAGCTTCTCGGCTTAAAAGCTCTTGTGCTCTTGCCCAGGCACCAAGGGCGATACCTTCTCCGCCTTCCCAGGGGGTGAAAGTCTTGCTACTCAGAACCTCTACGGCTCGAAGTGGATTGCCCGTGACGTTGAGAAGAGTGGCGTACTCTAGCGTTAGATCATCTCGCTTTGAGATGAGATCCGCCTTCGATTCCAAGCGGGCTAGTCGTTCTACGGCGGCCGATCCTAGTCGTTTATCGAGCTGGTCTCGTTCGTAGAGGAATCGAGCTTCTGCTGGCTCGGCCTCCATCGCTGCGTCATAGCAAGTCATTGATGCTGCGGCATCGCCTTGGATGTTAAACTTGCCGATTCCAAGGTTCCTCCAGGCAACTGCCAAACTTGGGTTTGCTTGTACTGCCCTTTCCCAACATGCGATGCCCTCAAGGTGTCGCCGGCGGTCGTAGTAGAAGTTCCCGAGCAGCATCAGGGCGACGGCGTCGTCTGGATATCCCTCGACGTGGGATTCAAGTTTCTTAAGTTCTTGAAGCCGATTTGGGAAAAGGTCAGCCAGCTTCGCCGTGTGCGAGCACCTTTCGCCAAGAAACACTTTAGCCATCGGATCTTGGTCAGCGACTTGTCCGATGAGTTCGCGGGCTTCGGATTCGGCACCTACTTCTTCAAGATTAATCGCCAAGTCTAAACGTGATTGGAAGTTGTCCAGCACGGCAGTGTTATAACGCCGCGTGAACTCATCCGTGGTCGAATCCGGGAGCATGTGGAGTTCATAGAGCGCCCAATGGTCAAGCGGATCGACTTTGAGTACAGAGTCGAGAACTTCTTTTGACTTGGCTTGCTCACCGAGTTTGCGGTAGCAATGAGCTTCCATGCAATGCAAGTCGTTCGCATCTGCGAGAGAGAGCTTCGCGGTGGAAAGAAGGCTTAGTGCATGATCGTACTTGCCTTCTCGCATTGCAATACGGGCCATTGCCATATGCGAAGCTCCTTTCGTTGCGTAGTTCCAGGCGGCTTTGCCAAAGTGGTTGTAGGCGGACCGAAATTCGCCACACAGCTCCTCCGTTACCCCGAGCAGATAGTAGGCTTCTCCAGAATTTGGGTTCGGGTTCAGTTTTGTCTGTAATTCAATCGCAGATTTGAACCAAGTCTTAGCTTCCGCCCACAGACCTCGCTGCAGGGCTCGTTTGCCAAGGCAAACGTGGCTCTCAACGTGTCCAGGGTCACGACGGAGAGCCTCGTGCCAGTAGTCCTCAGGTGCTCGAGTCGCGTGGCGGTACTGGTCTAGATGGACTGCAGTGCGATGAAGCTCAGAAACGGAATCAACTTCTGTCGGTAATTTTGGCTCTTGAGCCTGCACCGGAGCGGGCTGCTCGCTCAGCTTTGAAAAGTCAAATGAAACAAGCTCGACGCCGTCTGCAGACACCAATGATGCTGAAAGAATTTCGGAATCGAAGGTCCGGAGGAGCGGATCCTCTAGCGATACATTTACCGTCTCTTCCCGAGTCTGATCTCCATATCGCACGGTCAGGACCGCTCCTGCTACGGGAGCGGAAGGGCAGATTCCTAGACGATTACCGTCGACCGATAGGGCAGCATGTCGGGTTGCGTTTGCGGCTGGCCCGATTTTGCGGATCGGGTACCAGAACTGACTAAATACCTTTGTCTCGTATGGCGCAATGAAAGAAAAGTCGGGTTGGTTGTCGGTGTATACACCCGCCATTAGCTCAACGTAGGGCCCGCCTTCATCGGTTAAGTTCCGATCCCACGCGTATCCGAACTCGTGATTTCCCCACGTCCACTGCTTCTTGCCGGGCGAGATTGTTCGGTCGGCTACGTGGATAAACCCAGCTTCAGCCTGATGATCGTAGCCACCGAAAAACTCAAAGTCGGTCGCCGTAACCATGTACGATGTGGGAACAGGAATATTGGCGTACCAGTCAAGTCGATTCGGATCAACGTCTGCGAGGGGGTTGAAGTGACTTGGCACCTCATTCTCCGGAATCCCGTTTGAAGGACGCTCGCCGTAAGCTACGCCGTAGTACGATGTATCGCAGGCCGGAAAGCTTGAAGTAGCTCGCTTTGCATGATCGGCAACCGACGCGACATCTTTCGGAAAGAACGATTGATAGAACTCGTGAACGCGGGCTGCCACGTTTGCCCACCAAAGGAATGTCTGCGTGAGCGGCGTTCGATTGTAGAGCCTTGCTTTGAGCTCAATGAGGCTACTCTCTGGGCGCAACTTGAGACCATGCATCCCTTTCATTCGATTCATCGGCTCGTGCTCACTTAGCCAGTAGATCTTCGAACCATCTTCTTCAACCTCAAGGCACCATTCGCATGGCATGTAGGTGCTCGGACGGTGATGTTGGGGCCAGTTGAATTCGACACCACCCGAGATCCAAGGACCAGCAAGTCCGACGAGAGCAGGCTTAATCACTTCCTGTCGATAGAAGAAGTCGTAATTCGAAACCCTGTCGTATCCGATGTGGATGCGTCCTCCAATTTCAGGAAGGATCATTAACTCGACATAATTATTCGCGAGGGAGAGTGCTTCGTAGCTCTTCGGATACTTGGTTGTTGAGACTGAACTATAGAATGGAAGAGGATAGACTCGTCCACTGCTTCCCTGATACACCCGAGTTTCAAGGAACATTGGAGCTTGCTCAGGAGCGCCAACCGAGTACGTGTCGAACGTTACGGTATGTGCTTTCGCGGTGACCTGATCTCTTGAAGCCATCATTTTAATCCCGTGGTGGAAATGCCTTGCACAAATGCCTTTTGGGCGACGAAGTAAACAATAATCACTGGCGCGATGACCATCAGCGACGCGGCCATCAGAAGGTTCCAGGGCGTTCCAGTGTGCTGATTCTGGAAAGCTTGCAATCCGAGCGAGACGGTGAAGTTTCGCTGATCCGTTAGATAAAGTAGGGGTCCCAGGAAGTCGTTCCAGGACCAAAGGAACGTGAAGACGGCCACGACGGTAAGTGCGGGCTTAGCAAGCGGGATGATGACTTTCAGAAACACACCAAACGGGCTGGCACCGTCAAGGACGGCAGCCTCGCTTAGCTCCTTCGGAATTGCCATGAAGAACTGGCGAAGGAGGAAAATGTTAAAGGCACTACCGAAGAAGGTAGGAACCCACAGAGGCCTGAAGGTTCCAATCCAACCGAAGTCGCGAAACAGCTTATAGAGAGGAACAATTAGAATCGGACCCGGAACCATCATGGTTGCCAAGGTTAAGGCGAAGAGCCATCTCTTCCCTTTCCACTCAAGGCATCCAAACGCATATCCAACGAGACTGTTTGAGATCACCGACCCGGTGATGCACAGAATCGCTAAAAGAACGGAGTTCTGTGCATAGCGCAGAAACGGGATGTATCCCAACTCTTTGGAACCGTACGTCACCGCGTCGGAGTAGTTCGAAACCTGAATTTTGTCCGGGATCCACTTTGGCGGACTCGTCATCGTCTCATCCAGCGGCTTTAAAGACGTCACAACCATCCAAACGAGCGGAAGCGCAAACAGGAAAGCTAGAACGAGCAGCGCTCCGAGCTGAAGAGATTTTGTTAAAAGTATTTTTTGTTGCTTTGAAAGCATTACGCGCCACCTCCGTAGTGGACATGCCGATCTCCCAATCGAAGGGAAACCAAAGAGAGGATCATCGTGGCAAGGAAGAGCACCCAACCCATGGCGCTCGCATATCCCATGCGCTGATAGAGGAATGCATTGTCGTACAAGTACATAGCCACGACGTAAGTTGAGCGGGCCGGTTGACCTCCCGGGAACATAACGAAAGGCAGAGCGAAGGTTTGCAGTGATCCAATGATGCCCATGATCACGTTGAACTGAATGACGGGAGAGATCATTGGTAGCGTGATGCTCTTGGTCTTTTGCCACGCCGAAGCACCGTCAAGCTCGCCTGCCTCATAGAGGGATTGCGGAACGTCCTGTAAACCAGCTAAGTAGATCACCATGGCATTTCCGCATCCCCACATCGAAATCATGATAAGGGTAGCTTTGGCCCAGCTTGGATCGGTTAGCCAAGGAACCGCTTTGATTCCGAACTTTGATAGCCCCTCATTAAGCAATCCATATTGACCATTAAATATCCAGAGCCAAAGGACCGCCAAGGCTACCGTCGGGACGAGAGACGGAATATAGAACAGGGTTCGATATAGGCTGATCCCTTTCCGTTTCGTATTGAGCAACAAGGCAAGACAAATGGCAAGCGCAGTTGTGAGAGGGACACTTGCGGCACAAATGATCAGCGTGTTAGATAGCGCTTTCAGGAAGATTTCATCCTGCATCAACTCCTGATAGTTACTCAGCCCAATCCAGACTGGTGGCTTCAGGATCGAATAGCTGGTAAAGCTAAAGTACAATGAGGATATCACCGGATAGAATAGGAATATTCCCATCCCAAGAATCCACGGGCTGGCAAACAACAGCCCAATGACATTTTGGCGGTTGCTTCTCATTTACCCAAGACCTGCTGTTGATACTTGGCCCACATGGCAACCAGCCTCGACTGCGCTTGATCTAAGGCGGCTTGGGGAGTGAGTTCACCGAGTTCCATTTGGTCAACCGCATTTCCAACTTCGGAACCAATCTGGGCTCTAATTCCGAGCGGTACGGGTGGAACCGCCCGCGAACTCTTGGCTAGCTTATCGAAGAGAGCGATGGCTTTGTTCGGATGACTGGTTAAGAACTTCTGGCTTGAGTTGGATAGTGGTGAGTTGCACTGCTGATCCATGCAGAGTTGTTCCATGTTCTTCTGTTCCTGCACAAAAGCCAGAAACCGAAAGGCCTCGCGCGCATGCTTCGCGCCCTTTGGAATGACAAGCGTGTTGAGATTCATCGTTGAAAATCCTGCTAGTTCGGGGTGGTTGTCGGGGTATGGAAATGGCACGGCGAACCAGTCCATCGAAGGTTTAAACATTCGGATGTAGTTACTAAACCAGGGCCCATCAGCATAGGTAGCTAGCTTTCCACTCAAGAATGGGTTTTGCGGTGAGGAGTAGTTTCCAAATCCACTCCGAAAGGACTTTGTTTCCGTCACTCCATAACGGTCGGTAAAACTCTTTACCCACGTCCACGCTTCTAGATCATCTTTGCCATTAACATTGATCTGGCCATCTTGCAAGAAACCATCGCCAAAGACATAAGGCATATTCCAAAGTCCCCAGCCATCGCGTGGCATAAACGACGCCACCAGCAGTTTGCCGGAAGAATCCCGCCGGTCAGTTTGCTCCGCAAACTTATTGAACTCCGAGATCGTTTTGGGGAAAGTCTCCGGACTTGCGTATTGAGGCGGAACCAGTTGACGGTTTACATACAGCGCACCCGACCCGGGAGATGTCGGCAGCGCATACAAGCGACCGTAGGCCGAGCAGATGCTCCAGTAAGCCGGAATATAGTTCTCTTCAACAACCCCAGCGTCATTCGCCAGATCGGAAAGATCGGTTAGAGCATTAAGGTCAACGAACTGCACCACCTGATCTCCCCAGAGCCCAGCAATGTCTGGCGGTGTACCGCCACTCGTTGCGAGGAGCGTCTTGTCCGCAATTCCAGAAACGCTCAAGTACTTGACGTGGATTTCAGATTGGGAAGCGTTAAATTTGTCGACGATCCGCTTCATCGCCTCCATCTCCTCTCCCGTCCACTTCTCCCAGTACTGAACCTCGATCCTATCGGTTTTGCTCACAGACACCTGGGATGACTCAAGCCCGCATGCACATGCGATGCCAAGGAGGACACAGAGTACGGCTGGTAGTACGTTATTCATGAGAGCAGCCTAGAGCATCAAGACTTCGGCATTCTGTTAATTCATAACCCACAGAATATCGGCAATGGGTGTGCGATGAGCGGACGTCCGAGGATTGACGAATGGATGTTATGTTGGCCGGCAACCGTAAGCACTTGCTAAGACCATTTTGCAACGTACTTTTCTCCATTACTTGCCTTTCAAAAGCGACGGTCAAGCGCGATTGAGATGCCAGGGTACGGCTGTAGTGAAGTTGAGCCGTCATGATTCACTGTTCGTCATGCGTGACGTTCCGCTCGTTGTGCCCTGCACGAAATGAACTGGGGACAGTTCGTGGCGTACCGGGCAGTAAGGGTTGAGGATGACGTCGTCTAACAGCTTTGCCCCGACTTGGGCGAGGTGCCGCAGATTGACGGAAACCGAAGACACAACGTGCCTTGAAGTGGATGGCCAATGAATGGCGTCGTAGCCAAATACGGCTAGCTGATCTGGAATTTCGATTCCTAGCTCTTCACAGACTTCGATGAAGGCGTAAGCTCGGCGGTCATGCCAGCAAAATGCGGCAGTGGGAAGCGTGTTGGATTCTCGCATCTCGGAGAGTTGCCGGCGCATCTGTTCCGACTCACCGTTCCAACACGCGACCTGGGTGACGACACCTTCCTTTTCAAGACGCGAGCTTAAAAGTCGAATTCGCAGGTCAGCATCCCGGATATCCGAGTGGTCCGATGTCACGGCAAGGACAGATCGGTGCCCTTCCCGAACGATCTGGTCCGCCACCGATTCCATGCCAGAGTAGACATCGTCCCCAACAGAACTGTACTGACCAAGTGGATCGTGACTGTTCAGAATGACCACGGGAGTGATCGAGCTCCGCAGCAGCGCAACCAATGGGTCATCTGCAGCAGGTGCGAACATGAGCACCCCTTCAGCGATGCCACCGTTCAAGAACTCAAACGTTTCTTGGATACTTCGGTTGAAGTTGCACTGAATCAGTACGTCGTAGCCAATTTCGCCGCATGCCGTTTCAACCGCCGAGGAGATCTGGTCCATGTAAATGTCCCCCCATTCGCGATGGCGGAATGTGCTGTAGAGCGAAACAATATGCGTTCTGCCCTTTCGAAGGGATCTCGTGAGCATGTTGGGAGCAAATCCCTGAAGGGCAGCGGCGGCTCGGATCTTGTTGGCCGTAGCTTCAGAGATTCGTCTCTCGGTTGATTTTCCACTCAGAACAAGGGATGCCGTAGAAACTGAAACGCCGGCCGCAATTGCGACACTTGAGAGCGTCGGTCGATTTTTGTCTCTATCAGTTGGCATCATCATCGTTGCTCAAACATTTGACCTGATGGGAACGAATTTTGGCACAGATTTTGCTCAAACATTTGACCTCAGCACAGAATTTTTCGAATGATTTCCTCATGCCATTAGTATCCTTTGTATTAAGACTGTGAATTGACCGGATCCACCCTGCAATATCCTGGCTGTATTTGGGCTCAAAACAGCGTGAAGTCCATTCAGGCGCCTCTAACGGGATGCTCATTTCCTAACTAGTTTAGGGAATTCGACGCAGACCTGAAAGGACCATCAGAACTTTAAAGCATCACGATGCATGGCCTTGCCGGACACAACGGGAGCGTATGGACGTTGGTGGAATCGGAATCTCCAAAATCTCCCAGTTGACAACCAGACAGAACCTGAGTCCGAGTCAGCCCACGATCGCCGCGACGATTTCGTGGTACCGCTCCTCATTGATCCCTTTCCGCTGCTCTTTCGCCAGCAGATGAAGCGAATCTGCCGGAAGATAGAACTCAGGGCGTAGGTCGGGGGTGGTGAATTGGATTTCTAGTGGGAGGTTGATGGAGTCTGGGTAGAGGGGAATTTTGCAGGCTAGCTTGCCGAACATTCGGGGCTCGTTTGAGCCATCGACTTGTGCGAGTTCGGAGTACTTTTTCATCACGGACTCATCGACTTCGGCCCAGACGCCCCAGCCCCAGCATCCGGTGTCGTAGGTATGTGGCAATTCAAGGACTCCGCGAAGAAACCAGCGGCCGTCGTGATACGACATTTCGGTTGACCACTCGAGCATTTTTTGCCGATGTTCGGGTCCCATGGCCCATACCTCATCGGGGAGTTCCCAACCGAAGTCCGATGGGGCACCTTCATGAGACAGCCCGCACACCCTACACACCCACGAACTCTCAGGCTTTTCCTTCTTCCGTGGCCACATGCGTGCATTTTACGCAATGGGTCTCTGGTGAATTGGGTTGGTAATTCCCTCTAATCGGTGACCACAGCCACTTCGAGTGCAGACTGGTGGACGAAGGCTAACGGTGACTTTTTCTCGTCTAGGATAGCGAGTAACTCACACACACGATCAGTGGTCATTTCCCCCGACAATCCGCGACCGTCGAAGATGCTGCCCGCGTCTTCCGGGGTGTATGGGCCATAGAGCACGAAGCTGACAACCGCGTCTTTGCCAGTGCTTTCTCCGAAGTAGATCTCCAAATTGAACTCGTGATTAGTCACGATGATCCAACCATGGTGGCCACTTGCGCCGGTTCGGTAGCTGCTAACGGACGGAGCCGCGGCGAGCTGCTTGACCAAGTTGTTGAGTTCGGCCAGCGTATGGGCAGTGAAGCTAACTTGGTTTTCCAAGTGCCATTGGCCGTGGAACGCGTCCAGCATTCCTCAATATTGACAGGCTCCGACCACGCGACTAACGAATCGTCAGCCGCGCGATCTTCCCTTCTTGCACCACAAAATCGTAGTCGAACTCGATTGGGCTGCCGGGAAAATCGCCAGAAACGAGGGCAGTTACGGTGGTTGTTTCGCCTTGCTCTTCGTGGCGAATAATCTCGGTCGAAAGGTTGTAGTCGGCGACGGTTCCGGATAGCCACTGGAGGATCTGGTCCTTCCCGGTCAGCACGGCGTTCTCGCCGGTGTCGTTCACCACGGCATTCTTGGAAAAGCAAGCCAGCACTTCTTCGTGCTGACCGGAGGACTTGGCGCGGAAGTAGGTGGCGATGGGTTCTTTAAGTTCGATGCTCATGGTCGTTGTTGTTTGATGTTGTGCGCTATGATTTCTTTATGTCAAGTACTTACCAAAAAGTAAGTGCCTTGGATACGGCGACCGGGCGGCCCGATTACACGCCGGAAACGGCCGCGCGGGGAGTGATGGAGGCGGTGCGGATTTTGGAAGGGCGATGGAAGCTTTCCATCCTGTTTCACTTGTTCGATAAGGGAACGCTCCGCTTTTCCGAACTGTCGCGGGCAATTCCGGAGATTTCCGGGAAGATGCTGATTCAGCAGTTGCGCCAGCTTGAGGCGGACGGAGTGGTCTCGCGGCACATTTATCCGCAGGTTCCGCCGAAGGTCGACTATTCGTTGACGGAGGTCGGCAAAGCCCTGTGCCCTGCGCTGGATGCGATTTTGCTTTGGGCGGAGCAGCGGGAGCGGTTACGGGCTTGTGCCGGCGATTGAATCCAACCGCTGACCTTTGATCGCCTTTGCCATGAGTTCCGGGAACATTTCGGGCGTGCACGCGAAGGTCGGAATATCGATGGAGGCCAGGAAGGCGGCGTTGTTTTTGTCGTACATCGGCGAGCCTTCGTCGCTGAGGGCGAGGAGGCAGATGAGGTTGACCCCGGAGGCTTTGATGTTGGCGGCGCGCTTGAGGAACTGCTCGTTTTCGCCGCCTTCAATGAGGTCGCTGATGAGGATCATGATGGTGTCACTCGGGGCGCGGACTAGGCCCTGGGCATAGCGGAGCGCCTGCTCGATATCGGTGCCGCCGCCGAGTTGAACGCTGAATAGCATGTCCACCGGATCTTCGACGACGGAGGTCAGATTTACGACCGACGTATCGAAGGCGATGACTTGGGTGTTCACGGCGCGGATTGACGCCAACGTGGCACCGAAGACGCCGGCGTAGACGATGGAGGACGCCATCGATCCGCTTTGGTCAAGGCAGAGGATGACATCACGCAGGGCGCGGCCGGTTCTGCCGTAGCCGACCAACGTCTCGGGGATGATGGTTTTGTAATCGGCTTGGTAGTGCCGGAGGTTGGCGCGGATGGTGCGGTTCCAGTCCATCTCGCGCAGCTTTGGCCGCAGGTTTCGGACGGATTTCGAAATGCTTCCGGCGACGGCTTGTCTCAACGGATTGGCCAGTCGTTTCTCGAGGTCTTCGACCACTTTGCGCACGACCATCCGGGCGGTATCGCGAGTTTTCGCCGGCAAAACGTGGCTGAAGGACATCAGGGTTGCGACCAAGTGGACATCGGGCTCGACGGCGGCGAGGCACTCGGGTTCCAGCAGCATTTTATGGAGGTTCAAGCGGTCCATCGCGTCCCGCTGCATGATTTGGACGACGCTTTGCGGGAAGTATTCGCGGATATCGCCGAGCCAGCGGGCGACGTTTGGCGAGGATGGGCCGAGTCCGCCGCGTTGCTCGCTGTCGTAAAGCGCTTCCATGGCCTGGTCGAGTTGGGCATCTCTTCCGGCGAGGGTGTAGCCCGTGCCGTCCGCATCGCTTCCGCCCAAGATGAGGCGCCACCGCCGAATTCGTTCTGTCTCAGACATTTGTTAGCCCCAAAATATGTCGAATCACGGGAAGAACGCGGTTCGCGCGTGCTTCATCGATGTCCGATTCTTGCACCTGTACCGAGATTCCCCCGGTCAGGCGTTCGCCGATTTGGCGGCGTTCTGGCTTGGTGAAAAGCGAGAAGGTCCGCCGGATGAGCGGCAGGATTTCGTCGACGGTTTCGGTGTCGAGGTCGGTTACCCAGGCATCGACCGCTTCTAGAAGCGGGGTTTGGTGGAGCAGGATGGTGCCAGGACCGTCGAGGAGGCCCTCTACGAACATCGCGGTTTCGAGGGCGGTTGCGCCAGAGGATGCCTCTTGGCCGAGGCGGATGGCGAGACTCTCACCTTCGATCGCGTCGAGATCGAATCGGACGCGTTCGGCCTTGCCTTGCACGAGGCGGTGGATGCCGTTCAGTTCCGCAATTTGTCGGAGCGATTCTAGCCAGAGGTCGGTTTTTGCTGGGTCGCCAAAGAGGGCGACGACGCCGGTCACGCCGCTGATCCGTTCGGCCATCACGCGGGCAGCGGCGTCATCGAGCGAGTGGCAGGCGGGCGGGAGTCCAATGCAAAGCCGGGTGAAAATGGCATCGAGCACAGGGACGACGAGGTCGGATCGGGTGCCTCGGACCGAGCCGTACCGGACCACGGCGGCAAGGGGCGGGAGGGCGCTGGCGAGATCCGCCACGTCGGCGGTTACGGCAGAAATGGCCTGAAGTTGGGTGACGGTTGGTTCGATGGCTCCGGAAAGGTCGGCCTCGAGCACGCGCTCGACGAGCCGGGCAATTTCGGCGAGGCTCTCTGCTTCACTCGCATTGGCGATAGCGCAGCTGGTGGCGGCAGATTCGACGGTATTGCCGTAGAGGCTGGCCTCGATGAGCGCGATCGTGAGTCCGGGGGTCCATCGAAGGAGCCAGTGCTCATGGAAGGTGCCGCGCTTTCCTTTTGCTTGTTCGGGAATGCCCCAGTCAACTTTGAGCAGCGCGAGGCGGTGTAGAAGTTGGCTGCGTTCGAGGTCGGTGGCGTTTCGGAGGTCGAGTTCCAGTATCTGCTCGACGTCGCTCACCTTCAACCGCAGTCGCTTTTGGAGGGCGGTGAGGTTGGCCTGCAGCGGAATCATCGGAACGAAATCGGGCACGTGGCCCATGCGCTCGCCGACGATGAGGCGCTTGCCGATGAGGTTCCAGACGACGGAGTCGCGAATGAGGACGGAGTTTGCCGCGTCGCGGAGTTCGCGCAATCCGGGCTTCGGTCGGCCGCGGAGGGAAGCGAGGGCGTCGGCGAGGCGCACGGCTTCGATGACGCTGGCGGGGGAGGCGTCGAGGTCCTCTTCTCGCATGAGGCGGGCGACGGAGAGCAGCCAGTTTGCGGAGGTGTCTTGCGGCTCCGACTTCCAAATCAGGTCGTAGAAGGCGGGCGACCTTGCGCCGGCACCGTAGCCGGACGCGAAAGTGAGTCGTTCGTAGGTCCAGGGGACGATGGTCGAGCCAACTTTCAGCTTTGGCAGCCCCTTGAGGAGGGCGTCGTCGGGCTTGGCGGTTTTCAGTTCTTTCAGCGCGGGCACGTGCCAGGCTCCGCAGACGACGGCGATGCGCTCGTGTCCGGCGGCCATGGTGGCGCGGATGGTGCGGCGCATGTAGGCTTCGCGGAGCTCATTGAATTCGGCATCGGTGACTTTGCGGCAGTCATCGTCTTCGTTACTCTCTTCGTCTTCGGTCGCATCTTCGCTCGATGCTTCGCGGAGCGCGCACATGAGGGTGTCGATTCCGGCGAAGAGTTCGCTCGCGTCGGATCGGTGCTCGACGAGATGTTCCCACCAGTCCTCGCCGTCGTCGAATCCGGCGGCGGTGGCGATTTGCTCCATGGCATCCGAGTTCGGCTTGCCGACTACGCGCAGGGCGAGCATGGTCGCGGCGGGCAGGTCCATGAAGGTCACCGGCACTTCGTGCGCGGCGGCCCAGCGGAAGGCTTGGAGCTCCGGCGAGAACTCGGCGAGGGGATAGTAGGAGGCGAGTCTGGGGGTTTCTAGGGCGTATTCCAGCATCGCGACCGGGGTTTCCACCGCCGGGTCGAGCAGGAATGGGATCAGCGATTCGGAGCCGGATGGGCCTTCGACGAGGACGACTTGCGGCTGCCACTCATCGAGGGCGGCAACGAGCGAACGCGCGGAGCCGGGCCCGTGGTGCCGAATTCCGAACAGGCGAACCGAATCGCTTACAGAAGTTCTCGACATGCGCGATAAAGGTCCTTCCACTCGCCCCGTTCCTTCACCACGGTTTCGAGATACTCCTTCCATGCCAAGGAGTCTTGGCTGGCGTCTTTGATCACGGCGCCGGTGAGGGCGCTGGCGAGATCGGCGGCGCGGAGTTTGCCATCGCCAAAGTGGGCGGCCATGGCGAGTCCGCTGTTCAGAACTGAGATCGCCTCGGCGGTGCTCAGGGTGCCGGATGGAACCTTGAGTTTCGTTTTCTTGTCGAGGGTCATGCCATCGCGGAGCTCTCGGAAGATGGTGACGAGGCGCTTGATGTCCTCTAGCGCGGGCGGTTCGGCCGGGAGTTCGAGGGCGCGGCCGATGGCTTCGGAGCGTTGGCGAACGATCTCGGCTTCTTCTTCGAACGTGTCGGGAAGGGGCAGGTGGACGGTGTTGAATCGACGTCTTAAGGCCGAAGAGAGGTCGTTGACGCCGCGGTCTCGGTCGTTCGCGGTGGCGATGACGTTGAAGCCTTTTCGCGCTTGGACTTCGTCGTTCAGCTCGGGGATCGGGAGCGACTTTTCGGAGAGGACGGTGATGAGGGCGTCTTGGACGTCGGACGGAATTCGGGTGAGTTCTTCGACGCGGGCGATCTTGCCGGTTTCCATCGCGCGCATGATGGGCGAGGGGACGAGGGCGGAGCGGGATGGGCCTTCGGCCAGGAGTTTCGCGTAGTTCCAGCCGTAGCGCAGGGTTTCTTCGCTGGTGCCGGAGGTGCCTTGGACCAGGAGGGTGGAGTCGCCGGAGGTCGCGGCGGCGAGGTGCTCGGCGAGCCAGGTTTTGGCGGTTCCGGGGACGCCGAGCAGGAGCAACGCGCGATCGGTGGCTAGGGTGGCGATGGCGACTTCGACAATCGTCCGCTTGCCGATGTACTTCGGCGTGACTTCGAAGCCGTTTGGCAAGGTGCCGCCGAGAATGTACGTTGCCACCGCCCAGGGTGAGAGCTTCCAGCTTGGCGGACGCGGCCGGTCGTCGGCCTTGCCTAGCTCGATGAGTTCGGACTGAAAGGCCTGTTCGGCGTGTTGGCGGAGGATAGGTTCATTCATGGTTCTGTACTCAGAGAATTTGGCGGGGAGAATTAGGCGGGGAGATCTAGGCGAGGGAATCTAGGCTGGAAAGCAGGCGTTTTCGGAGGCTCAAAATGTTACGCACTTCGAGGCGGGTGTCTTCGAAGACGTGGTGCTCTTCGATTGGCACCTTGGTCCGCGAGATGGCATCGACGTGCATATTGCGGGCGAAGAAAGGAAGAATGACGTGGGAACGGCTGCTCGTTTTCAAAGTGTCAATTAGGGCGCAGGAGAGCTCGAAGGATAGGGGACGCTTTGACGCAATGATCATCTGCACGATCAAGTCCGATTGATACTCCACGCCGCGAAGACCCTTGAGGGCAATTCGCTCGAACATTTCCGGACTGGCGTGGGCGGCAAGCGCTCTACCCTTGAATTTGTAGATGTCCGAGCGAGAAACGAGCAATTCGTACAAAGCATCGAGCCAAGGCTGATCCTTAAAGCGAACGGCGGCAACGATGAGGCCCTCCAGCATCGCCCTATGATAGTCAGACTTACTCATGTGCTCAAAGAACTTCTCGCGGGCCCCGTTGGTGCCCCATGTAGACGGTGGGACATAGCTGACGACGTCAATGAGAGCCATGGCCTTCGGGCCCATTCCATCGATTTCAGGCGATTTGGGCAGCCACTTTGGAAGCTCACTTCGCTCTGGGGCTTCGATGATAAGGCTTGTGCTCAGGAACGATTTCTTCCAGTTTAGGATCGGGGCCGCGAGCATGGCCAGTTCGTGCGCTACTTTGAACGACGCTTGGGAGGTGAGGAGCTCGAGCGCCGCCTCGCGGATCTCTTTTCGGCGATCCTTCAGTGCGACTTCTAGGATAGGTTCGTCGTGGATGCTGAGTTGGATTTGCAGTTGCTTGACGGCTTTTAGGCGCTCTTTCCAATCCATCGCTTCGTACTCTGCCGTGAGCCACTCGCGGTAGGCGGCGGGGTCTTCGGTGCGCTTTACGGCGAACTTATCGTCATCGGATGGGGAGAGCTCAAGCCCTTGAAGTTGGGCGAGCCAGAGGCCTCGCTCGCCGATGACGGGAAGCAATTCCTCTCGGTGCTTCTTGACGAGGGGAAGCATGGCGGTGAGCAAGGCTGGCGGCAGGACCGCCCGAAGATGCTTGGCTTTCTCTGCCCATTCCAGGACGACAGGGGTCATCTTCTTATCTAGGGCCTCGCTGAGCGGTGCCTCAGATGCTTCGGCCACGCGGCGATTTTCTTGGGGAGCGGTTGGGAGCGGTTTAACTGAATCTATGCCGACGACTCCGGCGCGGCGCATCAGCTCAAGGGTGCCAGCTAGAAATAACGCGCGCTTTTCTGGCTTCTCACCGCCCGTTTCGGGAAGGAAGTCGACGCTAGGAAGCGTGGCGCGCTGGGTGCCCACTTGGATGACGCTTGCAACTTCGTTAAAGGTCTTCATTGCATTACGTCCAAGGATCGTCGGAACTGCACAGAACGTTCAGGCTGGAGCCGTTCCATTCGCCCACGATTTCGATGGGTTGATTGCCAAAAAGGGCCACGAGATGCCACGGGTCTTCTCCCTTTATGGGAAGGGCGCGACCTGCGGAGTCGATGACGAACCAGTCGGATTCTTTTTGGCCGAAGCTTCCGGCGGTGATGGGAATGGGGACCCGCTCCGCCCATGGATTCTGCGCCCAGACATCCGCCGCGAACTCTAAGCCATCCGCAATGAGGCCGCCTTTGCGGGGCTGGAAGGGTTGCGGTTCGATTTCGGTGAGATGGACCCGAAGGGGATAGGCGGACGGGTAGTACTGCGCTTTCGCATGGAATGCCGTTCCAATGAGAGGTTGAAATTCGAACGGTTGTCCCGCCGCGGAGAACGCGAGGTGCAGGGCCCATTTGGCGGTTGAGCGTGCCTGGAGCCAGCTTCGGCAGGTGGTGATGCGATCTTCGGTTTCGATGGCGCTTCCGAGCACGTCCCAAACGTCTTCGACCGGTTCGCCGGTGAGGTCCTCTTTTCGGAATGGAATTCCGACGGCAGTGCGGACGTCGGCCTTCAAACCTTCGGGGAGGGTTTCGATTCGCTTTGCCGCTTCAAGGAGTAGCGTTAGGTTGCCGAGCTGACCGGCAACATTGGGTCCCCAGGCCTCGCCGACGCCGATGGCGTTTCCGATTCGCTTAAGTCTGGTTGCGATTCCGGGAGCTTGGGCGTCGACCATGCGCGCGGCCATTTGGTCCCAGCTTCGGGCAGATTGCGAGACATAGAGTCCTTGGGAGACCGCGTCTTCGAGGAACGACTCGCACTCTTCGATCCCGGCGAGGATTTTGCTCCAACGCTTTTCGGTTCGCTTTTCGGCGTCTGCGGGAGACGCGGCCGGGGTGGAGGCGGCTTTCTCGGCCTTTTGCTCGGATCGTTCGGCTCGCTTATCGAGCCATTCTTGCACCCAGGTTGGCGGGGTTCCATGTTCGATTTCGCTCTTTGCGTGGCGAAAGAGGAGTCCCAGGGCGTGCTTGCACGGGAGCTTCCGGCTGGGGCAGGAGCACTTGTACGCGAGGTCCTTCAAATCAACGGCGGTTTGGTAGGGGTTCTTGCCGCTTCCCTTTGCTTCTCCCCACGCGGCGAGGTCGCTCTCGCCGATGCTCGCCCACTTTGCCGGGCTTGCAAGTTCTCGACCGGCGCTGGCCGCCGATGCGTCCGGGGCAAGCGCAATCACTTGTTCCGGGGTTAGGCGGGGCATCAACTTAGTATTGCACTCTCACAACCAGTTTGCAGCAGGGGACCCGTAATTCTCGCGGCGTAAAATTTCGCCGTTGGGACGACGAAGGCGGGAGTGATATTTACGGGTAAATAGGAGCCATTGATGGGCTGGTCGCCCGTCCAAGACTTATGTTGCTCACCCTCTGCATCTGCGGCGCGGCGGCGCTTGCGTTTTCGACCACGGAGCTGAAAATGGAAACCGCAAAACCTAAAAATCCGATTCTTTGGGCCGACGTGCCGGATGTCTCGATCGTCCGAGTTGGCAAGGCTTATTACATGGCCAGCACGACGATGCACCTGAGTCCGGGGCTGCCGATCATGAAGTCGACCGACCTGGTGAATTGGAAGTTGGTGAGTTACGCCTACGAGACGCTGGGCGACAGCGACGCGTTGACCTTGCAAAACCAGAAGAACGCCTATGGAAAGGGCTCTTGGGCACCGAGTTTGCGCTATCACAAGGGCACGTTTTACGCGACGACTTTTTCCTCGACGACCGGAAAGACTTACATTTTCACAACTAAGAATCCCGAAAAGGAACCGTGGAAAGAGGTCTCTTTCTCCCCGTCTTTTCACGATCATTCGCTTTTCTTTGACGACGATGGGCGGGTGTATTTGGTGTACGGAGCGGGGGACATTAGGCTGGTTGAGCTGAACGAGGATCTCTCAGGGGTAAAGGCGGGCGGGACCAACAAGGTGATCATCAAGAACGCCACGGCGGTTGCGGGTGGTCAGCCGGGGTTGCCGGCGGAAGGCTCGCAGTTGTTCAAGGTCAGCGGCAAGTACTACATTTGCAACATCACCTGGCCGAGGGGCGGGATGCGGATGGAGTTGGTCCATCGTGCGGAAACGATTGATGGTCCGTACGAAGGTCGCGTTATGTTTAAGGATCAGGGCATTGCCCAGGGCGGGATCGTAGACACGCCAGACGGGCAATGGTTTAGTTACCTTTTCCGCGATACGGGGGCGGTTGGCCGGATCCCATGGCTGGTCCCGATGACGTGGGAGGATGGCTGGCCGGTGGTCGGGATTGACGGTAAAGCTCCAGCGATTTTGGACCTGCCGGATGCGAAGCTCGGAGTTTCCGGCATTGTCGCTTCTGACGAGTTCTCTCGACGTCGCGGCCAGCGCGCGCTGCCTTTGGCGTGGCAGTGGAACCACAATCCAGACGGCGCGTCATGGTCACTGAGTGCTCGGCCGGGGTTCTTGCGGTTGATTACTGGGCGGGTGGATTCGTCGGTGGTGGAAGCCAGAAACACGTTGACTCAGCGCACTTTTGGGCCAGTCAGTTCGGCAACGACGATGGTCGACGCTCAGGGTCTGCGCGATGGAGACATCGCCGGGATGGTGGTGTTGATGGGGCGCTATGGCTATGTCGGGGTCAAGCGGACGGGCGATGAGTTTTCGGTCGTCGTGGTCAGCGCAGAATCGGGCTCGCCGGTGGAAGTGGAGTCGGTTCAGGTTGGTTCTAGCCAGGTCTATCTCAAGATTGAGTGCGACTTTCGCGACGGTCGCGATGAGGCAACTTTCTTTTACAGCCTTGACGGCAAAACTTGGAACGCTGTCGGCAAGCCGGTGAAGCTGCGTTACGATCTAACTCACTTCATGGGTTGCCGATTCGGGCTGTTTACGTACGCGACGAAGTCCGCGGGCGGGCATGCCGACTTTGACTTTTATCGAGTCGGCACCGAGCTGTCCCCGAGACCTTAGGAACGAATTCCTTCGGTTTTGAATGTGCAAAACTTGCTCATGCTCTGCACCGCCGCCATTCTTCCTCCGCCGACCGCCGACCTGTTGGTTGTCAACGCAAAGATTTGGACGGACGGTGCGCTGACCCAGAACTCGGTGCTCGGCGTGCGGGCGGGAAAGATTGTTTACGTTGGCAAGAGAACGCAGGGACTACGCGGGCCAAAGACGCAGGTGCTTGATGCGAAGGGGCGCCTGCTCACACCCGGAATTATTGATGCCCACACGCATCTTGCCCGGGCCGGGGTCGGTTTCAAGTACGGCCTAGACCTGCGGGTTGCGACGTCGAAAGCACAGTTCATCGAGCTGGTTCGCAAGAAGGTGGCTACCTTGCCGGAAGGCGCCTGGCTCAGCGGACGGGGCTGGTCGACTGAAAGCTACAAGGTGAAGGAGACCCCGCACCGGAATTGGATTGATGCCGTGACCGGAGATCGCCCTGCGGTGCTGACGCGGATGGACGGGCACAGCCTGCTGGCGAACTCCGCCGCGCTTCGGCTCGCCGGGATTACGAAGGACGGACCCGCCGATCCTCCGGGAGGAAGCATCGAGCGTGATCCGAAAACGGGTGAGCCGACCGGAATTCTCGTTGATGCCGCAATGCCGCTGATCCAGACGCCGGCGCCATCGCGACTCCAACTTCGCGAAGGGCTAAAGGCGGTAGTAGCGGAAGCAAATCGGTTCGGGGTCACGGCGGTCGGCGACATCATGGATCCTCTGGCGCTTTCGACGGTTCGCGAGTATGCCGCCAGTCCAGATCGGTCGATCCGGTTTGGGGTTTATCTTCAGTTTGAGTCGCCGATGGTTGTGGGCATGGCAACTCAGGCCAAGCCGATTCCGGGCTGGTTCGAGCCGCGCGGGATCAAGTTGTATATGGATGGCTCGCTTGGTTCTCGTAGTGCCTTCATGGCCGCGCCATTCAAGAAACCGCTGCCTACACAACCCGCGGATTGGCGTGGCCTGCCGCGAATTGGGGCAACGAACGGGCTGTATGCGCAGTTGATCAAAAGCGCGGCGGACGCGAACCTCCAGGTCATCACCCATGCCATCGGCGATCAAGCGAACAAAGATGCGCTGGACCTGTACGCTCAGGTGCCTTCGCTCGCTACTCGGCGCTTTCGGATTGAGCACGCTCAGCACCTGTTGCCTTCGGAGATTGGCCGGTTCGCTAAGCTCGGGGTGCTGCCATCAATGCAGCCGTTCCATAAGGCGGACGACGGCCGATATTGCGATGACGTGATCGGAACCGAGCGCAGCCAGAGTAGCTACACATTCAAGACTTTCCTCAAGTCCGGAGCAAAACTGACCTTCGGCAGTGACTTTCCGGTCGTGACGATCGATCCTTGGGTCGGTATCCACACGGCCGTTACCGGGGAAATCTTGGGCGGTTCGATCTGGATGCCAGAGCAGAACATTAGCTTTGACCAGGCGCTGGATGCTTACACTCGGACAAGCGCCTACGCGATTTTTCGCGAGAAGGACCTTGGCCGGCTGGCACCGGGATATCACGCGGACTTCGTTTTGCTTGATGGCTGGCCTTATGCAAAGAACGGCACCAAGAATCTTCGCGCGAAGGCGACTTATGTTGCGGGGCGCAAGGTGTTCTAGGGCTATCTCATCTGACTGATTAAGGCAACGAAAAGCAGAACGCTTATCGCGGCGGTAATCCAGAATGCGACTTTGAAGGAGCCCTTCTTGGTCTTGTGCCGGAACAGCTGCTGCGCGAGAAACGACCCTGGCCACCCTCCGAGGACAGCGGCAAGGAGCAGATTCTTCTCGGAAATCCGCCGCCTGCCCTGCTGGGCCAATTGCTTGTCTAGGAAGATCAACCCAAACGAAACGACGTTACTGGCAATTAGCAAAATCCAAATCATTTACGTTCACAAGCCAGCATACAATCCCCTCGTGGGCATGCAACTGACCACGCGTCCTCCTTCAATGATCAGATTGATCTCACCGGCAGTTTTTATATCCGCCAGAAAACCAGTACAAAAGTCTTAATGACGCACGACGTTCTCGCGATTTTGCCAACGATACAATCTAAGTATGCTTTTTGCTTTAACATGCCTGACTGTACTTTCCATATCGAACGACATCGGCACGAACGAAAATTTACGCGATTTTGATCAAGCTCCTGGCCTTTTTCAACAAGTCGAGCGAGCGGAAAGAAAGTTTGAAAAGTCTGGCGACAACTTTCTTGCGCAATCTCCGAGACAACTATATTCCGCATCATTTGCTCGCAGCGGGCAGGTAACGCTCTTGAGCGATGCAGCGAGATTGAATCTAAAAATTACTTCCTTTGGATTCGGGTCGGATGCAAAACCGACCTCGGCACCTTCACCCCTCATCGGTGCCGACGCTAGAGGCTGGCCGAAGCTGACCTACTCACGTCCGGGCATCTCGGAGTGGTATGTCAACGAAAAGAACGCGTTGCACCACTGGATGCAGGTTGTGGAACGACCGCGCTCTGCAAGCGGAAATCTTTGGGTGAAGTTGAGCGTGTCTGGAGCAGACGGCATTCGATCGCTGTCCGATGAAAGCGTAGAAGTTAAATCCAACGGCACAAACCTCACCTATCGAGACCTGAAAGTTTGGGATGCGGATGCCCGCCCGGTTCCGGCAAGACTTGAGGTTTCGGGCCAGTCGATTTACTTCAACATCGAAGATTCGAACGCGCGCTATCCCATCACAATCGATCCCATTTGGACCCAGGAAGGCAAACTGACGGCCAGCGATGCGGTGGCGAGCGACAATGCGGGGCACGTGGTTGCCCTTGATGGCGATACGGCAGTTGTCGGCTCGCTTAATGCCGATCTCGGAGTGAACTTTGGTAACGCGGGAGCGGTCTACGTGTTCAAACGCACGGGCACTACTTGGGCCCAACAGGCAAAACTCACGGCAAGTTCTTCGGGCAGGAATGCTCGGTTTGGTACGTCTGTCGATATTGATGGAGACAAAGTTATTGTTGGTGCTCCAGGAGTGGTTGTTGGTATCGCAAAAGATGCCGGACTTGCCTATGTTTTCACTCGATCTGGGAGCACTTGGAGCCAAAGCGCCATTCTTTCCGCGCCTGATATTGCCCAATCTGACCTCTTTGGCTCATCGGTCGCAATCAGCGGGTCGACCGCAGTCGTCGGTTCGCCTCAGGAAGATCCAGGGAACATCTCCAATGCAGGTTCTGCGTATGTCTTCACATCAAGCAACGATACGTGGTCCTATAACTCCAAGCTTGCAGCAAGTGACGCAGCGGCTGCGGATAACTTCGGCGTTTCGGTCGATATCTTAAGTACGCGGATTGTTGTAGGCGCAAGTGGCGCAAGCGCGGCTTACACCTTCAACTTTCGTAATCCGAACTGGGAGCAAGAAGCCATTCTTGTCGGCACAGACACGCTGTTGGATGACGGTTTCGGTCGATCTGTAGCCCTAAACGGTGATCGGTGCGTCGTCGGGGCAAACAATGCGGACCCAAATGCCGCCAGCAATGCTGGCGCAGCTTACGTTTTCAAATACACGACTCCGACTTGGTCCCAGGAAGGGAAACTGATCGCCTCTGATTCTTCGGTCGGGGCTCAATTTGGGTGGGACGTAGCCATTTCTGGTTCCACCGTTGCCGTGGGAGCCTACTTCGCCGATCCAGATGGAGTAGTCGATGCATGCTCTGCTTACGTCTTCACCGAAGCTAGCGGCACCTGGACCCAGGATGCCATTGTGGTTTCATCGGACAAGGCCAGCAGTGACCGGTTCGGTCACTCAGTTGATATTGACGGCACAACCCTTCTGGCAGGCGCGCCATTCGCAAACCTAGGTTCAACATCCGACGCAGGTGCCGCCTATGCCTTCCTGGCAACGACGCCGATCTCGACAACCGTCACTTTTCCAACCGCAGGGATCACCGGAACGAAAGCCGCTGTTGGCACGGTCACGTTGGCCAGCCCAGCCGCCACGGACACCGTTGTTAGCCTCTCCAGCAACGTGTCGGCGCTGATAGTTCCTGCAAGCACAACCGTGCTCGCTGGGCGATCGACTGCAACCTTTGCCGTGAGTTCAACTGCGGTTACAAGTGACACCGTGGCGACGGTATCGGCATCTGGAACGGGCCTGACGAGCAGTCAAGGGTCCTTGATTGTCAGAACGCCGCGAGTCGGAAAAGTGGCATACGACAAGGGCTCCCTCATCATGGGACAAACGGCAACCGGTACGGTCACTTTGCAGGCGGTGGCGCCGACGGGAGGCACTCTCGTGACGCTGACCTACACCGGACTAGGTATTACCGGACCGTCGAGCATCACGATCCCGGCTGGAGCATCAACAGGAACGTTTAGCGTTTTGGCTGACACCGTTCTAAGCGAAACGGTCGTTAAAACCGAAGCATTCCCGAGCTTCAGCGAGAAGTCCGCCACCCTTACCGTCAGCCCACTCGTATTCGGAATCAGCAGTTCTAGTAGCGTCTTGCTACAAGGCCAGGCAGGAACAGGAACGATCACTCTTGCAACCCCTGCTCCGGCGGAGGGTGTCTCGTTTAGCTTGAGTTCGACTCAAAATCGGTTTATCCTTCCGGCATCGGTTACCGTGCCGGAAGGAGAGTTATCCGTTAGCTTCCCGGTTGTGGCTGGCTCGCTGCCCATTCCATCCGGAAAGGTGACGGCAACAATGGGCGGACTTTCTCTGGCGATGACCATTTCCATTATCGAATTGGACGTGCAATCGATTGCGCTGAATCCGAGCACGGTCTCCGCGGGTTCATCGACAACGGCAACCGTTACGCTCACCGCGCCGTCTCCGACCGACACGGTTGTCTTCTTGAGCCTTCAAAAGCCAACGCTTGCGAGTGTTCCGGCATCGATCGTGATTCCAGCCGGAAGCACATCGGGAACGTTTACCATGAACACGTTCGTCGGCAAGACCGGATTCTTTTCGGTGTACGCGCGGATCGGGACCAAGGGCACGAAAGGCACGAAGATCACGATCAACTGAGGCTTTCTAGTCTTCTTCTAGGACGTACTTCCCTCGTCGGCTTCCGCCGACGAGGACGGTCTCGCCGTCGTTCTTTTCTAGCGGCAGGAACTTCACTTCGGGCATGCGTTTCAGGTGTTGGGCGAGTTCGGTGGAGTGGGTGGTGACCCAGATTTGGCTCGACATTGAGGCATACTCGAGCATTCTCGCGAGCGGCGCGATGGCGGCAGAGTTGAGGCTGGCTTCGGGCTCGTTGAAGAACATGAGTTGCGGCGGATGCGGGTGATAGCACGCGGCGGCAAGGCAGAGGAATTTCAGGGTGCCGTCAGAAAGTTCCCTTGGCTCGGTTGGGCGCATCAGGCCTTGATGCGCAAACGAAAAATTTATGTGTTGAATGACGAGATTGGATTCAGGTAGAGCTTCCTGGAGAAGAGAATTCAGTTGACGATCTTCGTCCATTTGTTGGATAAGGAATAGGGATGCACCTAAATTACTGCCATCAGGTTCGAACCTCCGAGGATACGTGTTGGGACTTTGTCTCCGTGCGGGTGCGTCTACATCCGTTCGAAACTCGTGATACAGCACCCACTGCTCCGCCGCCTGACGGATGCTTTGCAAATACGGAAAGTCCTCAGGATTAGAAGGTTGGGCAAAGATTGAAAGCGTGTCGACGAGATCAAAGCGCCGTGTTTGCTCGCCCGACAGTTTTCGAAACATGCCGCTCGACTTACCGCGATCAACCATCACTCGCCCACCGAGTTTAAGTTGTTCCCGCTGAATGATTGGGTCCAGTGGAAACAGTGGAAATCGGTCTGCAGGTTGGAATCCGAACTCTAGTTCGTACTCAAAGTCGTCGCTAACCAGTTTCAGTTCGATCGTCTGTCTCGGAGCAATTTTTCTCGGCCCGGCCCAATAGACAGAACCAAGCCCGCCTTCTTCGACGAGTCGCTCGTTCAGCCGCCCGAGAATCGTCTCCTTCACAAGCCGAAAGGCATTGAATAGGTTGCTCTTGCCGCAGCCGTTTGCGCCGGTGACGACGTTAATGTGCTTCAGCCGGACTTCTAAATCGTAGATCGACCGGTACTTTGAAACGCTGAAAGATCGAATCTGCAAGGCTTAACTCTCCGTTTCCAGAAACGCGCGGACTACGCGGATTTTATCGTACGGCACGGTTTCGCTCAGATACTCAAAGACCGGTTTCAACTGGGTTCCGCCGACTGCGGCAAGTGCGGCTTTGACCCGTGCGATCGTTTCTGCATCAAGCCAGGGCTCAATAGACTTTGGCTTCGTCGTTGCGACCCAGGTGGCGAGATGTCCCCAGACCGTTGTCGGCTTGACGCTGGCGATGCGGCAAATGTCCTCGATACTAGCGGGGGCTTCGAAGTGGTCGGCATAGCTGCCATTCTTCGGCAATGCTTTGGTGCTCTGGATGACTGGCGTCGCGCCGGTATCGAGCCCGGCACCGGTTTCTTCCGCGAACTCGCGGATCATGCGCAGCAGGCTGGAACCGTACTCTGCGGCCTGCTTATCGCCAACCCCCGAGATCGCACGGAGATTCTCTGGCGTCGAGGGTCGAATGCTGGCAACCCGCATGAGCGTGGCGTCGTGAAAAATGACGTAGGCGGGGACGCCTTTCTCCGCCGAAGTTGCCCGTCGCCAGGTTCGAAACTTGACATACAGTTCCTCAGAAACGGCGTCGAGCTCAGTGCCGGTTGCCTTCACCGAACGGACGAGGGCCACGTTTTCGATCAAGCTAACTTCGGCTCCGGTCTCCAAGACCTCCCGCCCAGCCTCGGTTACCGAGAGCACCGGATAGTCCCCGCTGGACACTTGCAGCAACCCAAGATCCACCATTTGATGAATCCAAGAGGACACGCGTTCCTTTTCTTCGGAGGCGAATGCCCCGAACCCCGGTGCGCGGTCAGCGCCACGTTCTAGAATCATCTTCACCCGAGAACCGAGAAGGACACCGGCCAAAACGCCGACCCCGAAGCTCTTTTCCCCTTCGGAGAGGGCAATCGCCGTCTCCAAGATTCGGGTCGCCACCGCCTGAGAGTTGCCCAGCCGTTTCATTCCGCCGGTACACACGTCACACGCGCCGCACCCGCCTTCTGAAACCGGATATTCCTGCCCAAAGTGCTCGCTCAGCGCCTTGTGCCGACACTCGTGCGAGGTCGCGAACCGCCGCACTTCTTCCAGAAGCGTGAGGTGGTGCGGATCGCCACCGGCCAGCAGGCGCTTCAGACGAAGCACGTCGCCGTGGCTGTAGAGCAACACACATTCGCTCGGCTGCCCGTCTCGGCCTGCGCGGCCAGTTTCTTGCTGATAGCCCTCCATGCTCTTTGGGATGCATTCGTGGATGACGCAACGAACGTTTCCTCTGTCGATGCCCATGCCAAAGGCGACGGTCGCGACGATGACGTTCACCTTTTCCTGGGCGAAGTTTTCGCTGACTTTTCGCCGAACATCGTTTGGCAGACCAGCATGGTAGGCAACCGCGCTGATTCCGCGAGCGACTAGAGCATTCGCGATGCTCTCCGTATCCTTCCGCGCTAGGCAATAGACAATCACCCCTTCATCGGGATAGCGGCCGACCGCTTCCGCAATGCGGCCGACCGTGTCGTCTTTCGATACGATCCGGTAGGTCAGATTGGGACGGTCAAAGATGCCGACGAACTTGAGCGGACGCTCTAGGCCAAGCTGAATCGCGATGTCGCGTTGCACTTTCGGCGTAGCGGTGGCGGTGAATGCCTGTACCGGCACGCCCGGGAACGCCTCTTTTATGCGATGCAGCAGTCGGAACTCGGGCCGGAAATCGTGGCCCCAGGCGCTGATACAGTGGGCTTCGTCGATGGCAAATCGAGCGACCCCTCGGCCCTGCTTTAGCAAGTTCAAAGTTGCCGGAAGCAGGAGTCTCTCCGGGCTGACGTAGAGAAGGCGGAGATCACCGGCGCGTAGCTTCGCAACAATGCTCGCCTCTTCCTCTGCGCTCAAGGACGAGTTCAGCGCGGCCGCCGGAACGCCGACGACCGAAAGCGAATCGACTTGGTCCTTCATCAATGCGATGAGGGGAGAGATCACGACGGTGAGGGTGTTGGTCACAATCGCGGGCAGTTGGAAGCAAAGGCTCTTTCCGCCGCCGGTCGGCATGACCACCACGGCGTCGCGATTCTTGAGCGAAGCGCTGACGACCTCACTCTGTAGCGGGCGCAGTTCGTTGAAACCCCAAACGCGGTTGAGCGCTTCCGAAACGCCTTCCTGTTCCATCACCGGTGCTGCCATGTCTATCCTTCTCGCGACATTAGTATAGACAAGCGACTACCATTTTGCCAATGCTCCGAGCGAATTTTTAGGGTCCGACTCCGATGCGCAGGATGAGCGTCAGGAACAGAATAAGATGAACCTCATGCCCCACAAAGCCGCCATCGTTGCCATCACATGCCTGGTGATTCCTGGGAGTGCGTTTGCTCAAGTCAACCCGTTCAAGAAGTTGGCCCCGGCAGATGCTCCGGCAAGCAAAAGTCCAAACTCCTTCAAGACCGGCAAGTATCGCAGCCTCTTTCGCGAGATCGGAAAGACGGATGCGGAGATTGCGGCGAAGCTGAATGAGGCATGGAACAGATTGTTCCTGGGCAACCCGGCGAGCGAGCGCGTTTACTTCGAAGTCGGCTCTGACATGGCCTACATCAAGGACATTGGGAACAACGATGTGCGGAGCGAAGGCATGTCTTACGGCATGATGCTGGCCGTGCAATACGGTAGAAAGGCTGAGTTTGACCGGCTCTGGAAGTGGTCAAAGACCCACATGCAGCACGCGAGCGGGCCGTGGAAAGGCTACTTTGCTTGGCAGTGCAACGACAACGGGAAGAAACTCGCAAACGCGCCGGCTTCGGATGGAGAAGAGTACTTTGCCACTGCCCTATTCTTTGCGGCTGGCCGCTGGGGCTCCGGCAAGGGTGTCCTCAATTATCGGGCCGAAGCCGACGCGATTTTGCATCACATGTTGCACAAGGAGGAAGACAACGGCGGCAAGACGGACATCGTCACGAACATGTTCAATCGAAAGGAGAAGCAAGTGGTGTTTGTCCCGAACGGCACCGCCGCCACCTTCACCGACCCTTCGTATCACCTTCCCGCCTTCTACGAACTTTGGTCGCGCTGGGCCAAGAAGGATCGAGCGTTTTGGAAAGAAGCGGCAATCACCAGCCGTAAGTACTTCCGAAAGGCGGCGCACCCGGTGACGGGACTCGCACCAGACTACTCCAGCTTCGCGGGCAAGCCCATGAAAGCCCCTTGGGATCCTAACAACCGATCCGATAACTTCCTGTTCGACGCTGTTCGCGTGGGCGGCAACATCGCGATGGACCATGCCTGGTTCGATTCTGATCCCTGGCAAGTTCAGCAATCGAACCGGATGCTGAGATTCTTCGACTCCCAAAAGCCGACGTACGTAGGCAGCTACACCGTGGACGGGAAGCCGTTGGTCGACTACACGCCAACCGGTTTGCGCGCAATGAACGCGGCCAGCGCATTGGCCAGCACTTCGCCGGTTGCCAAGCGGTTTGTGCTTGATCTCTGGGATGCGCCGGTGCCCAGCGGACAGTGGCGGTACTACGACGGCATGCTGTACATGTTCGGCCTATTGCAAGCAAGCGGCCAGTACCGAATTTGGACTCCGAAAACCGTCCGGTGAGTCGTTTACAAAGCTTCAGAAATGGTCTAGGATGAACGAGTCGCCGCTATGAAATTAAACCAAGCCAATGTTTCCGTTTTCGCGCTATCTGCCGTGGTGTTGGCAGCTGGTTGCGTGTCTGTCGCCCGCGGACGAGTGCAGGACGCGCCGGTACTTTCCGCGACCCCCAGCGTGCCGAGTGGCACTTATAAAGTCGGCGAAAAAGCAAGTTGGATAATTAAGTCTCCGACTTTGACCTCGGTGAAGTACGTTGCAAAGCGAGACAATTCCGGCACCGTCGCATCTGGCACTTTGCAATTTCAGAACGGAGAAGCCAAGCTGGAAGTGTTTGGCGATCAACCTTCATTCTTGTATGTTGAGTTGACCGCAGAGGGGGCTAAGCCACTCGCTCTCGCCGCCGCGATTTCCCCGACGGAGATTGAAGCGTATTCTCGACCGGCGGACTTCCGCAAGTTTTGGGATCGAAGAATTGCCGACGCTCGCAAAGTCGCGCTGAATCCCGTAGTCACCCCCAAGCCAGCAAATCGAGATACGATTGAATATGGTACGTACCAGCTTGATTTCATTAAGGGCGAGCACATCTATGGCCAGATGGCGAAGCCGAAGGCCAAGGGCAAGTACCCGGCGATCATTCAGTTTCAGTGGGCAGGTGGGCCGTACCCTCTCGATCCAAACTGGATTACGTGGCGCGCCGAGCAGGGGTACCTGATCTTCAATTCCCAGGCTCACAACGTGCTGCCTACCGAGCCTAAAGCGTACTACGATGCCCTTCCGGCTAACCTCAAGAACTACGGCGGCATAGCCACCGATGACCTTGAGAACAACTACTTTGTCGAGATGTACCTGCGGGCCGTACGAAGTGTCGACTTTGTGACCCAGCACCCAGAGTGGGACGGCAAGACGCTCATTGTGATTGGTACTAGCATGGGTGGCCAACAGACGCTTGCCGTTTCTGGACTGCATCCGGCGATTACCCATAGCATCGCGAATGTTCCAGCGGGCAGCGACCTCAGTGCGATCAAGTTCAATCGAAGCGCTTCGTATCCGTTTTTGCCGGTGGCTAACCCGAAGGTTGCGGCGGTTGCGCCCTACGTGGATGTTAACAACTTCGCGCAGGATATCAAGTCGAAAGTGCTCATTGGTTTTGGCTGGATTGACACGGTCTGCGCGCCGAGTGGCATCCAGGCCACTTTCAATGCGATTCCGGGAAGTCCGGCCTCGGGCAAAAAGGAATTGGTCAACTTGATCGACTCACCGCATAATCACCAGGCGACCCCGGCGCAGCAGAAGCCGTTCGTTGATCGCGAAGCGGCTTGGCTGGATGCAATTCGGAAGGGCGAGCCGATTCCTGCCAGATAAGGCCATGCTCCTTCCGACCTTCGTACACCATGAATCGCTTTCGGGCATCGGTTGGTTGCCGGGAGCGAGCTGTGCGAATGGCCTTGTTGAACGTTGTGTTCGCGTTGCACATTGCATTTCTTCAACACGTGTTCGGCGAGTGGATACGGGACGAGAGTTTTTTCGGTCGGTTGAAGGCAAACCCGTCGTTGTTGACAGAGAAGCCTTGGTCGGACGTTCTATATCGCCACTAATCCGCCCGCTGATGCTCTCAAACACGGTATCGGCCCGGGGCTGGCCTTCCTTTGTGCTCAAATGATGCTGGCTCTTGCGCTCACGATTGCGTTGGCCCCCAAAAGCGCGGCCCGGCCGCCGCTGTATGTGCATGTCATGCCTTGGTTTTCCAAAAGCGGAAGGGACCTCGGCTGGCACTGGTCAATGAATCGGCCACTCGAACAGGGATTAGCTTCTCATTATCATCCGCTAATCGGCGCATATGATTCGGGTGATCCCGATGTCATTGAGCTTCAAATCGGCTGGATGAAGATTGCTGGATTTGATGGTGTCCTCGCGGACTGGTACGGAGTCAAGGATCACTTCGACTATCCGATGATTCACGAGAGGACAAAATTACTTTTCGCCGCTGCGACCAAAGCCGAGCTGAAGATTGGTGTCGTTTACGAGGATCAGTCGATCGGCAACGCCATTCGCGCCGAAAAAATGACGCTCGCGGAAAAGCCTTCTGCGATAACCGAAGTCGGTAGTTTCTTGCGTAAGACTTGGCTGTCCCAACCGAACTGGATTCGGTTCAAGGGCAAACCGGCCATGCTGGTTTTCGGTCCGCAAGCGTTCAACGAAGCGGACTGGACCGACTTTCGCAAGGCCGCAGGTGATCATCACCTTGTCACGCTTCATAAGACCTATCCATCTAGCAGCGGAGCCTACGATTGGCCCATCCCGGATCTCGGACGAAAATTCACCGACCAGTTTAAGGACCGGGCGAAGGATTGGGGCATTAAAATCCCGGTGGCCTACCCACGCTTCCATGACTTCTACGAGGAAGCTGGCCAAAAGGGGTATCCCGAAATTTCGGATGATGGAGGCGCGACCTATCGTGAAACCCTGGAGCTTGCACTTCAAGACTCACCTGACGCGGTACAGGTGGCAACTTGGAACGACTGGCAAGAAGGGACCCAAATTGAACCTTCGACCGAGTTTCGCTACCGCGACTTGATCGTAACCCAAGCTGCTCGGCGAAAGCTCGACCCCAAGTTTGCCTTTGCCGCCGCCGATGTATATCTCCCCTTGCGGCTTTACCGACTGCGAAAATCTCGCCCTTCTTCTGGACTTGACGCGGTAGCGAAAGCGCTCCAATCGGGAAACACCGCGCTCGCAAAGAGACTCTTAGATCGCGCTGAACAGCGCTAGAGTCGAGGATCTACTGGCTCACTTTCGAGCGCCAATACGCCGAAGGCGCATTGGTGGACCTTTCGCAGCGGTTGACCTGCCACGAAGCGGCGCAGCCCTTCTAGCCCGAGGCTGAATTCTCGGAGCGCAAGCGAGCGCTTTTTGGAAAGCCCTCGCTTTCGAAGTCGCTCCAAGTTCTCAGGCAACAAGTAATCGGGGCCATAGATGATGCGCAGGTATTCACGTCCGCGGCATTTGAGGGCGGGCTGGATCATGCCGTTCTTCCCTTTGTGGATGAAGTCCAATGGTTTGATCACCATTCCTTCGCCACCGACGTTCGTGTGGGTTATCCACCAGCCCGTGAGGCTTTCACACTCTTCGGGGCTAGAGAGATCGATCTTTCGCCATGGCGTGGCTCTCAGGACTTCCGGATCTTCCGCGCAGAACGCAGAGATGGTCTGCATGTGCCATTCGTGATTCTTGTCAAAATGGACCGCGCCTTCGGTCGCCAGGATATGGAACGGAGCGAGCTTGTAATCCTCCAACTTCTCCACCGGCCAGCAATATCTGGAAAATGCTTCCTTAAACAGCCGAGCTGCCTCTAGTTGAACGTCAGTTTTGGTTCGCAGCTCCGCCAAATCCACGTCCGGGAGTCTCCCGGCGGCCCCGGCTATCCAGTTCCGGCGGGCGGTGAGACTAGCCTCGGCAGATTCACTTACCGGTGCGTATTGAGACTGGATGAGTTGCTGCGCCTTCGCGTTCCACGGCATGAGTTCAGTGTCTAGAACTGCCCAATCGGTTTGCAATGCAGACCAGAAGCCACCGCGATCCATCGCACTGGACAGCCGGGCAAGCAAAGCTTGTTCCAAGGCGAAGTCTTCAAAGAACCGCCGACCCGAGCGCGATAGAATCACGCCCAATCCGCCATCCACTCCGAATTTTCGCTGAATCGCCTCGGCGTCTTTTCCGACTACGACAACGGACCGTGAGCCCATGTGTTTTTCCTCGGCGACGACGTGCGTCACGCCTTGCTTTCGGAAGTAGCTCAATACTTCGGCCGGGTGCTCAAGGTAGTCAGGCAGGTCCGATGTTTCGGCCGGGCTCATCGTCGGCGGCAGGTAGACAAGCCAGCGAGGATCTGCGCCGAAGCGGCTCATGATTTCCATCGCAGCCGCAGCATTTTCCTCGGGAATGATCACCGTGCCGAACCCGTCACAGAAAACGTGCTGTCGCCCCCGTACATCCGCGATATCGAGGAGCGAGTCATTCGCCTGCTGGGCGGTTCCAATCTCTTCCGAGACCTCAGGATTCACGACCGGTCGAACGGGTTCGCAGTAGGTTTCTTTCGCCTCGACCGAAACGAACTCCATTTCTGGGTACCGCAGCGCAGTCAGCTTTCCGCCGAAAACACAGCCAGTATCGATGCAAACCGTATTGTTCAGAAACTCGGGTTCTGGCACTGGCGTGTGTCCGTACACAACCATCGCGCTTCCTCGATACTCTTCTGCCCACTTCACGCGCACGGGCAGGCCGAACTCATCGGTCTCGCCGGTGGTTTCGCCGTAAAGGGCGAATTCTCTGACCGCGCCGGAACCTCTACCTTGCATGTCCTCCCTCATTCCGGCGTGCGCAACCACCAACTTGCCACCGTCGAGCACGTAATGGCTGACCAGCGAATCCAGGAACTCGCGAATCTCTTGGTGGACTTCCGGAGTTTCGTGGCTAAGCTGTTCTAAGGTCTGTTCAAGGCCATGACCGATGTTTACGTCTCGTCCCGAGAGCTTTTTGACGAGCTTCGAGTCGTGGTTCCCGGGCACGGCAATCGCGAGACCGGCTTCGACCATGCGCTTTACGAGCAGGACAACTTGTGGCGAGGCTGGACCGCGGTCAACGAGGTCGCCGAGGAACACTGCCTTCCGACCTTGTGGTGCCGAGAGTTCCGAGTCGGTGATCGTGTAGCCCAGTTGATGCAGCAGTTCGAGTAGCTCTTCAAGACAACCGTGGACGTCGCCGATGATGTCGAACGGACCGTGATCGCTCCGGCGATCGTTCCATAGCGGGGTCCGGGTAATCGTAACCGCATCGATCTGCTCGACTGAGTCGAGCACGAAGATGTGCCGAAATCCTTCGCGTTTGAGCGACTTGATGGACTGAAGCAAGTCTCGGTTTTGGTTTCGGATGACATGCCCGCCCATGTTCCGATCGGTGCGCATTTCGTTTCGGGCCTTACAAACCGATTCTGGGACCTTGAAGACGATCGCCACTGGCAGCACGTGGAACTGCTTGGCGAGGTCAACGAGTGGCTTTCGCGCAGAAGACTGCACGTTCGTGGCATCGACCACGGTGAACTTGCCCAGCTTCAGGCGCTTGGCAATCATGTAGTGAACGAGCTCAAACGCTTCCTTTGTAACGGTTAGATCGTTTTCATTATCAGAAATCAAGGCGCGGCACTGATCGCTTGAAACGGTCTCCGTTGGTAAGAACTGCTTTCGCGCGAAAGTCGATTTTCCGCTTCCCGAGGTTCCGATCAGAACCACCAGCGACAGGTCCGGTATTTTCACATTCATCTCGTGAACACCGCCATCTGGGTTGGCGCACCAAGCTCATCGTGCGTTGGCCCGACCGGTTCTGTCCGGAAGCGATAACCCCACCGGTCTCCGATTTCCTGGCACCAAGCCGTGAACTGCGCCCGTGTCCATTCGAAGCGATGGTCTGGGTGGCGGAACCGTCCTGGAAGTAAGCCCGGGAACAGCTCGTTGTACTCCGCGTTTGGCGTCGTGACTATGACGGTCTTTGGTGCCATTTCTCCAAACACAACTCTTCCGAGACTTTCCAAGCGGTAGGAATCGAGATGCTCGATGACTTCCACAATTGCAGCCGCGTCGTAGCCAGCGAGGGCTTAGTCACGGTACGTGAGGGAGCCGTGGACAAGCCGCACTTTATCGTGAACTTTGTCCATGACTTCACCGAGGCGAAGTCGCCGCTTTGCAGATTCCAGTTCTCGGACCGAAACGTCGACTCCAACGATCTCCGTGATTTGCGGATTCCGCATCAGTCGCTGGACAAGCTTCCCTTCTCCGCAGCCAAGGTCCAATACTCGCGCCGCGCCGGAAGCAATGATTTCGGCGGCGACGGTATCTAGGCGTCCATCGTGGAGGCTCGGGCGGTCCGATTGCGCCGGAGACTCGGGCGCTTCCTCGGCCTCTGGGAAACCATCCAGCGCGGCCAGGCGAGTCAGTGCTTCGCGCGTGAGCCGACCCTGATGCTTCAAGTACCGACGCGTAATCTCTTCGCTCTTCGGATGCGCCGAAAGCCAGCTTGCACCGCGTCGGAACAGCTTATCGATCTCCGTCTGATCGACGAAGTAGTGCTTGTCGTCGTCGAGAACCGGCACGAGCACGGTCAAGTGCAACAGGGCTTCCCCGATTCGAATTTCTGCCTTCAGGTTCACCGCATATAGACTTCCAGAGCCGAGTTGCTCGCAAGTCACGGTATAGCCGAGAGGCTCGAAAAGGCTGCGAAGGAATCCTTCGCCACCTCGACAACGAATGGCAGGAATCTGGAATTCAAGCGGAATCGGTACCGCCGCTAGCTCTGGGCGCTCCTTGCTTCGCCCCGACATCGCGGTGGAAAAGAACTCAACAAGGGTGCTCGAAAGGTAGGACGACGCCACGTAGGGACGATCGTTGACGTATTGATCCTGTCCGTTAGTGCCGCTGCCTCGGACCAAGCCAATGGGATCGATCTCGACGATCACCGCTACCGCACAGGCCTCGTCGTTCGCCTCGGTAAAGAGTAGGCGAGCAGTTCCAAACGGCATCTCCGCAACATGCATCCGGCCGGGATGCTTGTGCAACAGAAAGCCCAAGTCAGTTGCCGGTCGATAATCGGTGCGGATGAGGAGCATGAATCGACCTGAGAATACCGCTCAGGTCGATCAAGCTCTTGTGTTCTAAGCTCATCTATTCTTCGAGAAGTACCGCTTGGCGAAGGCGATGAAGTTCGCCCAGTTGGGGCCGTTGGTGTGGCCGCCGGTGTGTTGGCTGAAGGCGAGGTCGCCATCCTGCGCCGGGGTTCCTTCGGGGGGCATTTCGGGGACCGATAGTCCCTTCTTGCCTAGCAGTTCCCACGCTGGGGAAGCTAGCTGAGTTGCCATGAATGTACCGCGACTGTCGATCCAGGTGCCCTCAACGCGGGGGCTGCCGACGCCGACGAAGGTCGGGCGCGGCGCGCTTAACGCCAGGAGTTGGTGGCCATCCACCGGCATATCTCCGGGTGTCAGCGGACCGGCATACTTGACGTAGTTTCCGGCCATCCAGTGGTACTCGCCGCTCGAAGCGACGTTCTCGACCTGCTCGCCGGAATTCCGACGCCAAATCTTCACCCCGCCTTGGCCGGACGATCCGATGAAGCCGATCGCGAATCTTGGCTCGTAGGCCATGGTCACCGTGGCCGCCTTTCCATACCGGGAGAGGCCCTCGATGACGACGCGTTTGGCGTCGGTTTGTGGGTCTCGTTCCAGATAATCAAGTGCTCGTGAAGCGCCCCAACCCCAGGCCTTGAGGGCTCCCCAATCCTCTGGCTTCCTGGGTTCGCCTTTGTTGGCCAAGCCGATGATCCCGGATCGAAGACCAGCTCCGTTGTCCGCTTGGAAAGAGCCGGGCTCGAGAATGGCAAATGCCCAACCTTCTTTGATGACCATCGACTGCCACTCTGGGACCGGCGGAGTCGGGGCGCCGGGACGCTGTGGGAAGGAGAAGCCGAATTCCATGACGACCGGTACCTTCTTAGCCCGTCGTGGCGTGACCAGAGTCATTCGAATATTGACTTCGATTGCGGGGTACGCCCGGTTATCAACTTTCCCGATCAATTTCTTTGTCGTGGTCTCGTACCCACCGACCGTCGTGTCCGTTTCTGAATCCACCGTCCACTGCACTCTTGGCAAGTTCTTTGGGGTGCGACCGTAGATTTCCCGGTCCAGAAGCTCGGCGATCTCCGCGCGACGACGCGACCAATCTCGGGCCGATTTCACTGCTTTGCCGCTTGCAAAGGTCAGTAGAGGCGGAATGTTTGGGTAAGGATTTGCCTTGCTCTCGTCGGTGTTTGCTGCATTCGGTGCATTCGGGTTCATTCCGTCTGCCCCACCGCGAAGGGATGTAATGTTGAGCGTCTTGAGCAGCAGCGCGTGGTCCGCTTCGGTGGCCGCACGAGCGTTCTGACCTTGAGCCATGGCGATAAAGAGGATCGGAGTCAGCATCTTATTTCTCCCAATGGAGCGTTGCGACCCCACGGCCCGGAAGGGTGACCATTCCGTCTTTGACTTCACCAAGTTCGCGGAACTTCTCCCCTGCTTCCGTCTCGGTAGACCGGAATAACTTGGGCAATTTGAACCCAGGGGCCGTCTCTGGCAACTTGAAGGTGAGCGGTTTTGTCCCCGGATTCACCAGAACCAACGCTGCCTCCGAGCCGTCGTCTTTTCGGTAGGCCGAGATTCGGACCTCGGAGTCCGTTGTTGCAGCCTCCACCCGATGCCAACCTTCGCCGATGAAGTTGGAAAAGTGCTTGATCGCATAAAACCGACCGCGTCGCTCCACGCTTCCGTCCAATTGGTTGTAGTACACGAGCGCATTCCCGGGCTGATGCACGCCTCGCGCAGCAATCCAGACGAAGTACGCGCTGACGTCGCCATAGGCGAATGCGTCCGAGATCATGCTGGCCTGTTGAACCATGTCGACGCCCTCAAGAAACTCGGTTTGCATGAACAGCTTTTGGCGCGCCGTGTCGCCGTAAACCGCCTTCAAGCGGGCGAGCGCGGCCCGGTACTTGGTCGGCGATGCCTCTTCGGCACCGTTTCCATAGATGTGGAACGAGATGTTTTGCAACAGCCCAATTGCCTTCTTCCCGGCCGCCGTTTCTGGGTCCAGGTGGCGCTTGACTTGCGAATCGCCGCTGTCGAGGCGGATAGTAAATGTTTCTGGCCCGGTGATTCCCGGCAGAGCCTTGCCGAACTCCTTTTTGAGCAGGGAATGAGTTGCGGTCAGCGTTTCTGCGTAACCCGCCATTTCGTACCCTTCGGGAGTTTTCCCTTCGGTCGCGAGGAACTCACAACCCTCGTAGGCCACCGCGATATCGAGCTCGTTTTGCAGGGTGATGAGGTCTGGCAAGCGACCAGTTACAGATTTAAATTTGAGCAGACTGTCCTTCCACCACTCGGCAAACTCACCGTAAACGTACTTGCCGTCGGCACCTCGCTTGAGGGTGACATTTGCCAGTCCTTTGTCCGTCCCGTCCGATCGGCCGCTGAGAAGGCCGTTGTTCTTGAGCCGTCCCGGCGGCGACCACGACGTAAAGAGCAACTTGACCGGACCCTTTTTGCCTCGCGATGCGGCGTTGCTGTACTTTGTGGCCCCGGCAACGTAGTCGCGGAGCATGTTCTCAAACGTTGCCTGCTGGCCCGGATAGTCGTGGAAGTTTCGCAGCCGGAGAAAGTCGAGTTTGAGGTCCGAAAATAGGGCGCGGTAGACTCGGTCGCGCTCGCCGTAAGCGAGCACCGCGTCGCCATTGTAGGTCTGGGTTCCGCCGAAGCCGAGCATCGGCTGGTGCGTCTTCGACAAGTCGATCTGAATGGCAATCGGCTCTTGCGGCGCGGGAGTTTGTGGGAGTCCAAAAATCGAGAGGGCGCCGATGGCGAAGCTGCTACCAGCTAAAAGGTGAGTCATCATTGTCATCACTTGATCTACCGATACATCATAGCCATTTCATCGGGTTCAGAGCTTCTCTGCGCAAGCATTTTCGAATCGAAACGCAAATTTCGAGGGATCACCGCGATTGAAATCGACAAGCTCTCCATTTCCCGCTAGACTGTCCGCAACGTGAATAGAAACGAACTTTCCCGTCGTGACGTCCTCCGTGGCACCGCCGCCGTGGCGGTTGGTGGCCTGCTTGCCAAAGGCTCGGCCGCCGAGAAACCAGCACCTGACCGCTTGAAGCTCGGCATCATTGGCTGCGGCGGAAAAGGCTGGAGCGGAATGCAAGATGCCGCCCAATTCGGTGACGTCGTCGCCATCTGCGACATCGACGCAAAAGAGCGCGCCCGCGGCATGGTCGAGCACCCGAAGGCCGCAACCTTCGACGACTATCGCAAGATGCTGGAAGCGATGAAAGGCGAGATCAACGCCGTGGTCGTCAGCACTCCCGACCACCATCACGCCATCGCCAGTGCGCTCGCGATGAAGCAAGGACTCCACTGCTACTGCGAAAAGCCGCTCACCCGCACCATCTGGGAAGCTCGACAACTCGCGGAGATCGCGAAGCGACAGCGAGTGGCTACCCAAATGGGCAACCAGAGCACGGCGAGCACCAACATGCGCAAAGCCGCAGCCCACGTCCGAGCAGGAACGTACGGCGCGGTGAAAGAAGTTCACCTCTGGACCGACCGTGCCGCGGCTTACTGGCGACAAGGCATTCCTCGCCCGCCGATCGCTCGCGCGCCGAAAACCGTCGACTTCGATCTGTGGCTGGGTCCCCGACCTTACCGACCGTACGGCGAGGGGTATCACCCGTTCGCTTGGCGCGGGTTCTGGGACTTCGGCACCGGCGCCCTTGGCGACATGGGTTGCCACATTTTCAACATGTCCTACATGGCGCTTGACCTGAAAGACCCGCTGACCGTGCAAGCCGAAACCAGCGGACACAACCGCGACAGCTTCCCGGATTGGGCGATTGTTCACTACGAGTTTCCAAAGCGAAAGGACCGAGACGCCCTGCAGGTTCACTGGTACGACGGCGGAAAGAAACCGGCCGCCAGCCTCGCACCCGGATTCGATTTCGGTGGAAACGGCAGCATCGTCGTTTGCGAGAAAGGCACGATCTACAGCCCAGACGAATCGAACACGCGCTTCTTGCTCGTCGGGGGTGGTGAGTTGCCGGACATCCAGGTCGAAGAGAGCCCAGGTCACATGGCCGAATTCGCGCGGGCTGCTCTCGGCGGAAAGCCGGCGCGCTCCAACATTCCGGAGTACTCGGGTCCGCTCACGGAAACCGTGCTCCTCGGCAACCTCGCCATTTGGGCAGATGGTCCGAAGCTGGAATGGGATGCCAAGGCGATGAAAGTAAAAGGGACGAACGAGTTCGATGAACTCATCCGCCCCAAATTCCGACCTGGCTGGGCCGTCTAACTCAGTTAGTTCTTGATTGGCCGAATCTTGATGTTGCGGAAGGACACGTTGCCGTGGTCTCCCTGAATCGCGATTCGGCCCTTTCCGAGCTTGCCAAAGTTCGGATACTGTGCAAACTTGCTCTTGGCCACTCGCGCCTTGAAGTCTTCGCTACCCAAAACGTAGTCGTAGTACTTGGTTCCGTTGACCCAGGTCGTGCAAACCTTCGGGCTCACGAGGATGCGGAGTTCGTTCCACTGCCCGGATGGCTTGGCGGTGTCTACTGGTGAGCTATAGAGCTCATAAAGCATGCCCGAGGTCTGAATGCCTTCCTGCTTCGGGTGGTCGTAAAGCTGAATCTCTGGGCCGCTGTGCCAAACGGCATCGCCGTCATCGGCGACGTGGTACATCACGCCACTGTTCTGGCCCTTGCCCAGGTTGAACTCAAGTTTGAGCTCGAACCACTCAAACTTCTCGTCGCTGACGATGTCTCCGGCGGTGCCGGCATCGGCGATGGTGAGAACGCCATCTTTGATCTGCCAACCGGCGCTGAGCTTGTCGGACTTGAAGTTCTTCCAACCGGCACTGGTTTTGCCGTCAAAGAGCAACTTCCAACCCGCGCGCTTCTCTTCGGCGGTTAACATGGGCAATTGGGCGATGGCGAAGACGGCTACGGCGGCGAGCATTCGTCTATGTTAGCGCAGGACGAGCGTCCTTCTGGTGCACCATCAGAATTTCGTCTTGAGCTTCACCGTTCACGATCATAAACCGGTGTTCATAGCTGAACTCTTTGAAGTCGAGCGACTCGTATAGCCGTCGCGCGACGTGGTTGCTCGCGTTGACGCCAAGGTTCACTTGCAAAACTTCGGGCCACTCGTATGCATGCTCCATCGCAGCAGAAATGAGCGAACGGGCAAGACCCTGACCCCGGAATTCTGGCTGTACATACACTCCCCAAACCCAAACCTTATGCTTTAGACGAGCCGATTTCTCTTGATACACGCCGGTGACTCCCGCGAGGGCGCCATTGACAAAAGCTCCGAAGACGGCTGAACCTTCCGTGGCGACCAGACGTTCCCTCACGTCGCCAATCTCGCGATCCACTTCTTCACTATGGTCGCTCACAAACGCGGTCGGATCCTCCAACAACCCGCGAAGCCGCACCGCCAGAAAGATTTCTGCGTCCTCGGGCGTCAACAGTCGAATGCTCATCCGGACCGAAAGGTACCCGTCAGAACGTGACGCCAAACGTGAGCGTTAGATCCTTCGCTGAAACTAGAAGGAATCCAACAGAATAATCGCCCTTCACGTATTGAACAAACGGATTGTGCGCCCGGCCATCGAACTGATTTCCGACAAACCACTTGCCGTCGGGGCTGTACTTTGTGCCAAACACCGTCCGGAGTTTCGTCTCGTTCGTCTGCCGCGATGCCCCGCCAAACACATTGATTCGGTTTTCGCCGAAACGGAAATTCTTTTCGAGCGTGACCGCCGAGCCGGTCGCCCCGGTCTCTTGACTTTGGAGACCGTAAGACAGATTCAATCCAGGCAGCTTTTCACGTTCCAATACGGCCTGGTAGGCAAACAGCCCCCGCACTCCGCGCGACGATCCATGAAAGGTTGCGCCGATCTGGACCCTCGGGATCGACACATTCCAAAGCGCCGCACCAACCGAGTTTGCGGTGAAGAACCACTTCTTCGGTGATTCGATGCCGCTGGCGTACCCGTTGGCAACGCAAATTGGGCAGAAAACCTTGCTGCCATCTGCGAGCGGAATGGACTCCTGCGGATTCTGAGCTTGGACGTATGGAAGGACCAGGATCACGCTAGCCTAAAGCCCCCGGTCCTCCATTAAGTTCCAGAAATTATCGGCGGGCCGGCAACAACGAGACCCCTTGAACAACCACATTTCCGTTCGAACTTCTGTTCGTCCAAGACACCTGCAGGCGCTGACCGGGCGCCGACGCGCGGAAGGTGATTTGAGCAAAGCCGTAGAACGAAGTTGGTAGGTTCTTTGCCGGAACTTCGTACTCCGTGGCGGAATCCGAAAGCTTCAAGCGCAACCGCCCCGACGAACCAACAGCGCCGAGGTAAAAGCGGATCGTCTGCAAAGTGGTATCAGCGGCAACGCTAAAGCTGAACCCTCCGTCTGTGCCCTGGATTTGCAGTCCAACATTGGTGTTTCCGCCCGGATAGAAAATTCGGCGGATTCGGGTGAGACCCTTCGTTTCAAAGTCTCCCACTGCCGCGAGTTCCGAAACAACTTTCGAGCCAGGATTTTTCACAACGTTCGTGGTGAAGATTGACCACTCTCGTTCCCGGTTGCGCCCAATGGTTGCTGGTCCCGTGGTCTCTTCAACAACCGCTTCCACCCATGACGTGTTAGTAGGCGGCGTGTGCCGAAGCCGATAAATAGTTCCGCTGTAGTCGTCGCTGATCAGCACTCCACCGGTCGGTTCAACCGCAATATCAACGGGCCGACCCCACTGATCCTGACTCGCTTCGTCCAGCCAACCGGTTACGAAATCGCTGTAACCCATGAGGTTTTTCGAGTCCGCATGAGATGGATAATAAGTTACCTTGTAACCCGTCTTGGCTCCGCGATTCCAGGAACCGTGCAAGGCAACGGCGGCCCCGTTTCGCCAAGCGGCGGGCGCTTGGGTTCCGGCGAAGAAGGTGAGCCCTAAGGGCGCGCTGTGCGCTTGAATTCCCTTCGAAATCCGCGCGAAGTTCACCTGCGGGAAGTTTGCCCAGAGCGGATTATTGTCAAAGTCCGGATCGTAGGGTGGAAAGTTCAAATGGCTCAGTGAGTCTGGACTCGGGTTAGCATACGGCCACCCGTAGTTTGCACCCTGGCCAACGCGCGTAAAGCCGTCTGGCGGATGGTTGTCGATGTAACTTCCGACTTCGAACCCAAAATTGCCCGTGGAATCGTTGTGAGGGTACTTGACGTTATCGCGATGGTTGATGGTCGCCCAAAGCGTGCTCGTGCCTGGGTAGAAGGCTAACCCCTCGGCATTGCGCAATCCACGGGCAAACAGCGTCCTGCCCGTGCCGTCCGCGTTATAGCGATAGATTGCGCACCGAATCGGGTCACTTGTGGCATCCCCCGCCCATGCATTACTGCTACTCGCAATAGAAACGTACAACCGATTTGAAGAATCGAGGGCGATGTTCTTGAGCGCGTGGCCGTAGTTTCCGCCGAGCTCTGGCAAGCTTGAATCGGGAAGATTATCGACCACGACCTGTCGGTTCTGCCCACTAGTGTTCCCGGTCGTGTACGTGTAGCGTGCAATCCGATTCGTCTCGGCGATATACACATAGGTGGTTTGCCCGATCGTATGAAAGACGACGTCGTGGGGCAAGTTGAGGCCGGTGGCGTAGTCGAAAATGAGTGGATCAGAGCCTGCTTGCGGTCGAACGACGACCACTTTGCCTTCCCACGGCTTCGACACGAAAATATCGCCATTTGGCGCCACCGCCATAAAGCGCGCTCCGCCGACCCGAGCTACGACTTCAACGCTCGTATTCGGCGGAACGTTTAGCGTCCGTGCTAAATCAAACGGCCACCAGCGCATGCTCTCCGGGACCGATACGGGCACCGGCGTCAAGTCCCACTGCGCCGAAGCGCCGGCGACCAAACCAAAAATCAACAGTCCGAACCATCCTTTCATAAGCAAAGCAACCTCAAACCTATTATCTGACATAGGCTGAAAACTAACAAGCCAAATTGAGGATTAACTCGACAATGCCGTCGCTAAATTGACGATAAAAGTTGTTCTCTTAGCCCATCGAATGTAAGCCGACACGATTCCCCTCAGTATCGTGAAAGATTGCGAAGAAGCCCATTCCAGGTGCGATCTCCGTTTTGCCCAGCTCGATCTTCCCACCTGCTGGTTCGACGCGATTCAGCACAAACGAAAGGTCCGCACCGCCACTGAGGTAGACGACCGTTCCTTCAACGGATGGCACGTGACCAACGGCGCGAATGATTGCTCCACCAACGCCGTTCTCTCGATCGTGGAGGAAAAATCCCATCAGGCTCGTCCCCATTTCCATCACCGGCATGTCGAAGTCAAAGATCGCACCGTAAAATGCACGAGCGCGTTCGAAGTCCACGGTTGGAATTTCGAACCATGACAGGGAGTGTTGAGTCATTTCCATCACGTCAGCTTAACGGAAATATCACGCAAGGTAAAGGTATGAAGATTGGAATCGTTGGGGGCGGCGCATCGGGGGCTTTGGTCGCGGCGCATCTCGTTAGATCCGGACTCCCGAAAGATGCCATTTCGATCTTCGACCGAGCGGGATTAGTTGGTGCTGGTGCAGCGTACGGTGCGGCAACCGAAAACTATCTCCTGAACGTTCCGGCCGGAAAAATGAGCGCCTGTCCGGACGAGCCCGGCCACTTCGCTGAGTGGCTTGTGCAACGAGGGTTAGGGATCGAGGGTGAAGTTTCGGCCAAATTTGTGGCTCGTCAGTGGTATGGCCAGTATCTTCGGGACCTGATCCAAGACGTGTCGGTGATCTCAGAAGAAGTGAGCCTGGTTGAGTTTCAGTCTGGTCAATTCAAGATTGGTGACCGAGATTTTGACCATCTTGTGCTTGCCCTCGGAAATGCGGAACCGACTTTGCCGACTCAATTCGCACGATTCCAAGATCACCCAGGCTTTCGCAACAGCTCTTGGCGAAACCTCCCGGCGGAAATTCGATCCGAGGATCGCGTGCTCATCATCGGAACGGGGCTTACGATGCTGGATGCGCTTTGCGAACTTTCCGCCCGAGGATTCCGGGGCCAAGTCACCGCCGTATCGCGACATGGCTTTTTGCCCCAACCGCACCAACCAACGACTCCCGTGCCTTACACCGGAACGACTACCCTGCGGGCGATCCTAAAGTACGTCCGAAAAGCCGCAGATTGGCGCGCTGCGATTGATGGGCTCCGTCCGACCTCGCAAAAAATTTGGAAAGAGTTCTCCCTTCGGGAAAAGCGGCAGTTCCTGCGCCATGTACGACCGTTCTGGGAAGTCCACCGGCACCGTGCCCCGGCACAGACCTACCAACTCGCGCAAGATTGGATTCGGTCTGGACAACTGCGCATCCAACTCGCGGCTGATTTCGATCCTGGTCAGTCCAGTTTCGATTGGGTCTTCAACGCCACTGGGCCAAACCAGCGATTGGCAAGCCGAGCGGTTCCCATCATCGAATCTCTCGTTGAACGCGGCTTAGCCAGCTATGACGGACTCAGCCTTGGGTTAGATCCCTTTTCCTTGAATCCAAGCTTGCACGCCATTGGCACGCTGACCCTCGGCACCCTTTGGGAATGCACCGCCGTACCCGACATTCGAAACCAAGCGGCCGCTATTGCCGCTCAGATTCTTCAAGCAGGGCCGTAAACTCGGGTATCCAAGGTTCAAACCGTTTCCAGCGCGCAATCGAAGTTGTGTAGATCGGCTGCCGGACTTGCCATAGGCTCGGGGTTCGCACTGCCCGTTCGTTCTTCTCGTGGTGCAAACACGCGTCATTCCATGGCAGCCCCGCAAACTCAATCAGCTTCCGCGTCAGATTGTCGCGGTCGGCGATCAAGTCCTCGTACTGAATCTCCATGAAGCTCTCTGGCGGCAGAACCTCGCGCCAGTGGGCGATGATGCGCTGGTACTGCTTGTAGGCAAAAACGATGTTGTCTCGGTCGTGGGCAAACACCGGCGGGCGCTGATAGGCGGTAGTGAAAATGGAAAGACAATTGTCCGCCGGGCTTCGTTTGACGTGGATAATCTTTGCCTTGGGAAAAGCGGTGTGGATTAGCCCCAGCATCGCGTAGTTGTGCGGAAGCTTATCGGTGATCCGCTTCGCCTTTGGCCCCAGCTTCTTCAGGTCAGCGAGGTACCGCTCTCCGAGCTTTCGGATTCGCGGCGCGGTCGGCACGTGGTTGTCGCCGTACGCTTCCTCCTCAAAATCGTGCCAGAACGGAAGCTCACCGGCTCCGATCACGTCGGGATGGCTTGAAAGGATCTGCTCCAGAAGCGAGGTTCCAGAGCGCATCATGCCCACGATCATGAGCGGAAGCTGAGTATCAAGCCCTTCAGCGGCAAGCTCCTCCAGCTTCGGCTGGGTGAACGTCTCCATGGTCCGCGAGAAGCGATCTCGGTAGTCGTTCCGCTCCCAAGGCCGATTTCCGAGCCAAATTTCGTAGGCGTATTTATTGCCTTCGCTATAGTGATGGATCGACGCTTCGAACTCTTTGAGATCCTCATACGCTTTGCCTAGCGCGTAGTTCATGTACGTCTTGTCTCGGATGTGCAGGTCGGGCGCCAAGGCTCGCGTCCGTAAATCCTCGATGAAGGCAGGCTCTACTTTGGTCGCCTTTCGCGCCCGGAACAAGTTGTAGTAAGCAAATCCGTGATTCGGAAGGAGACGTAAAGCGTCGTCAATCATCTCCAGGGATTCGTCAAACTTGCCTTCCTCCTGGAACCAGTACCCCAACGCAGCTTTGGCTAAGCCATCCTCGGGGTTGAGCTTGATCGCGAGTCGAAGGTGTGGTTCGGCTTCGCTTCCACGCTGACTCTCCGAGAGCCCGAGTGCCTTCATGAGGTGCGCGGTTGGGTTGTTTTTGTCGTACTTCAGCACCTTGTCGGAGGCCGCAATGGACTCCGCAAACCTACCATGAGCCAGATATAGTCGAGCCAGATTCATCCAGCCAGATGAGTTCCGGGAATCGACTTTGACGAGCTCGCCGTAAGCATCGATCGCGGCGTGTTCGTTACCCGCGTCTCTGAGCGCGGTGGCGAGGAGCCCTCTCGACTTGGCATGGGTTGGGTCGGCTGCAACAGCTTTACTGAAAACGATGATCGCGTCATCGCTACGCTTGGAAAAGTTCAGAAGCGTGCCCAAGTGGCACCAGAGTTCAGGGTCCTGCGGCTGAACCAGCACCGCCGCTTCGGCGAGGGGGATGGCTTCTTGCAGACGCTTTCGTGAAACAAAGAGCTTGCTCAGAACGATCAGCCCTTCGACGTTCTCGGGATCTTTCTCAAGCGCTTTCTGGAGAAAAATCTCCGCCTCGGGGAAACAGCTTCGGCGGATCTCAATAATTCCGGCCAAGACAAGCGACTGCGAGTCATCCGGTGTTTGAACGAGGACCTTTTGGATTGTTGAAGCAGCAAGTCCAACCTGGTTCTGGTTGAGCGCTCGAAAGGCGGCTTCCTTCAGTTGGTCCAGTTCAGCTTGATGCGTCATTCTTGCTCAAAAAAGGTGGCTCTGCACCAGGGTGCAGAGCCACCGTTAAGTTACCTTAGCGCTTGTTCGCTGGCTGCTGAATACCAGCATCGCGCATCGTGTTGGTTTGATTCTTCTCGTTCTCAGGAACGCCCTGATTCACGATATCTTTGTAGTCCTTTCCGCTAACAGTTTTGTCGTTAGGTCCAACTTGCTGTTCGCATCCGATCACGGCAAAAACTGCCGTGACCGCAAGGATGATTCCGATCAGTTTGAGAGCCAAGGAGCGCCCCAGAATCGGAAGAGATCTCGGTTCGTCATCGCCGTGCAGTAGCTTGCGTTGCTGCCGTCGTACTCGTTTCGTGCTGGCGTGTCTGCATATCGCTTCACGAACTTTTCTTGACCGTACTTGCCGGCGTGTCCGTCAGCAAATGCACCGATGAACTTCTGTCCGTAGGTTCGTCGCGAGTCGAAGACGAGCGCATTCCAGGAGAAGTCGTCGGTGTATCGGTCAGCGATTGGCTGCGATGCCTGTGGAAGGATGAAGCGGAGCCAAGACCAGTTCGAGATGTTGCCGTATCGGGTTGGCGTAACGGCCAATCGACTTGCCACATCCTCAAACGAGGTCAGCGAGCGCATGTTCGATCCAACGCCGTCGGTGCCAGCGGTACATGGGTTGTCGCTAGAACCCATCTGCGTGTAACCATCAACGTTGATCGAGAAGCTCGTGATCCAAGCCCAAGTGTAGGTGTATGGCTCGTATGGGTAGTACGGGTCAAGATAGGTTCGGCGGTAGTCCGTGATCTCTGAAATCGTCTTGTCGAAGTAGATCGACTGGCTCTTCACGTAAGGGAACGTTCGACCAACCCACGTGTTGTTGTAGTGGTAAACGTTCGGATCAACCGAAGGGTTCTCGACCCAACCGTAGTTAGGAACCGCCATGTCGTCGTAGTCGTTCGAGTAGATCTGAAGGCCAAGAGCAACCTGCTTCATTCCGGAGAGGGAAGAGGTGATCTTTGCTGCAGACTTCGCCTGCGCAAACACTGGGAAGAGGATCGCCGCAAGAATTGCGATGATCGCGATGACGACCAAGAGTTCAATAAGAGTAAAAGCGCGTCGCATAACAAGCTCCGGCGAAAGTGTACGAACCTGGCATTAAGCGATTGTTAAGAATCGAACTTGGAATACTAGGTTTTTTGCGTCCACGTGCCCATGGCTTCGCGGAGCCGGTCTAACCCATCCGAGACCGAAACAACCTCCGTGTCGATCACCAAATCGGGAGCTTGTGGCTCCTCGTACGCCGCCGTGATTCCCGTGAAGTTGGTAATGTCGCCTGCATGCGCTTTGGCATACAGCCCCTTAACATCCCGCAACGCGACCGTTTCTAGCGAACACCGGACAAACACTTCTCGAAACGGCTCGCCCACAATCGATCGCGCCAATTCCCGCTGATGCCGCATCGGCGAAATCAACGAGCAAACGACCGTCAATCCCTGTCCTGCCAGCACCTTCGCGAGCTCCGCAACGCGACGAATGTTCTCCGTCCGGTCCGCTTCTGAGAATCCAAGATCGGAGTTCATCCCCGCCCGAAGGGCGTCTCCATCCAAAATCACAACCCCGGCTCGGCCGCGGGCAAATGCCTCGGCCAAAGTCGACTTCCCGGCCCCACTCAGGCCTGTCATCCAAAGAACCAATCCGTCAGCACTCGCCGTTACCTGCTCGCTCGAAATCCGCGTGACTACCCCGGCCCCGAAGGTCTCGTTGCTAACCGGGTCGACCAGCAGAAACGCCCCCGTAGCCCGGTTTCGATCGTACAAATCAAGAGAAATGGGCGAAGAGGTCTGAGTGACCAGGCGGCCAATCTCGTTGAGGCCCAATGTCGAAACGTACTCGCGGTGCAGCGTCTCTGGGTTGATTCGGTAGACCAGTTCTGAAATCATTCCAGCTTGCGACTGGGTGCCTGCTAGCACTAGAATCGGTGAGGAAAGCTCAAGCACGCGGTCTGTCATCCAGCAGACCGTTCCTTCGAAAGAGGTCGTCACCGGGGAGGGATTCCGCGACCGCACGAGCGTCTGCCCGCGCACCAAGTCCAGTTCATCCTCGAGCTCCATCACGATCGGCTGGCCGGTGGTTGCTTCCGAGATCGAGCCGTCCGCCGTCGAGAGGGCTTTCACTCGAGAGTTCTGTCCACCGGGGAGCGCCGTAACCTCGTCGCCCACCCGAATTGACCCCGAAACCGGCGTCCCGGCATACCCCCGAAAATTCGCCGACGGCCGAATGGCAAGCTGAATTGGGAATCGAAACTCAACCGGAGTCTGGCGCGGCGAAAGTTCAACCGAATCCAGATACTCCAGCACCGACGGACCGGAATACCACGGCATCAAGTCGCTGCGGGTCATAAGGTTCGTGCCGGCCAATGCACTGACGGGCATGAAGCGTAGGTCCGCAAACTCCAACTTGGCCACGTACCGACGGATCTCATCCACCCACTTTTCGTACTGAGCGGAGTCGTAAGCGACCAAGTCCATCTTGTTGATCAGGATCAGCACGTGCGGAACGCGGAGAAGTGACACGATGAACGCGTGCCGGAAGGTCTGCACGGTCGGACCCTTTGTGGCGTCCACCAATAGAATCGCCACGTCGGCGGTCGAAGCCCCGGTGAACATGTTCCGCGTGTACTGCGCATGACCGGGCGTATCCGCCAGCAGGAATCGCCGCCGCTCGGTGGCGAAGTGCCGGTACGCCACGTCGATCGTGATTTTTTGACTCCGCTCCGCACGCAAGCCATCGGTGAGCAATGCTAAGTTCACCTCAGTCTCTCCGGTTTGCAGGCTCGCTTTCTCGATCGCTTCGTACTGATCGGTCAGAATTGCGCCGCACTCGAAAAGTAGCCGACCCAGAAAAGTGCTTTTCCCGTCGTCCACGCTTCCCGCCGTCGCGACGCGAACTAAGGGTCGCGAATCCATCAGAAGTACCCCTGCAACTTGCGGTCTTCCATCGCCGCGTCCGATCGCTGATCATCCGCTCGCGTGCTCCGTTCGGTTCGGCGTGAGGCACGGACTTCATCAATCACTTCCTCAATCGTGGTGGCCGAGCTATCGATGGCTCCGGTACAAGTCGCATCGCCTACCGTTCGGAACCGAACCGTTCGCACCTCTGGCGTATCGCCGGGCAGTAAGGAGACAAAAGGCGTCACCCCAAGCCAAACCGACCCGCGCCGCACGACCTCTCGCTCGTGCGCAAAGTAGATATCGGGCACCGCCAGGTCGTACTTTTGGATGAACTCCCAAACGTCTAGCTCGGTCCAGTTGCTCAACGGGAAGACCCGAAAATGCTCGCCATGCTTCTTGCGCGCGTTGATTAGCCGCCAGATCTCGGGCCGCTGATTTCGAGGATCCCACTGGCCGAAGGTGTTGCGGTGGCTGAAGAACCTCTCCTTCGCTCGCGCCTTTTCTTCGTCCCTCCGCGCGCCGCCGATGGCGGCATCCAGCCGGAACTCCGCGATTGCGTCGAGCAGGGTTACGGTCTGTAAGCCGTTCCGGCTTGCGTTCGGACCGACCTCGTCCTGCACTCGCCCTTGATCGATGCTTGCCTGAACCGTCCGGACCTGCAACTCAAAGCCGTTCTCGGCAGCAAAGCGATCCCGAAAAACGAGAGTCTCGGGAAAGTTGTGGCCGGTATCCACGTGGAGCAAAAAGAAAGGCGGCGAAGCTGGCCAGAAAGCCCGCTTCGCCAAGTGCGCCACCACGATACTGTCCTTGCCCCCCGAAAACAGAATCGCGACGCGATCAAAGTTTGCGGCGGCCTCGCGAAGCATGTAGATTGCTTCCGCTTCCAACTCCTCGAGGCCCGACTTTAGCACCATGAATCGAACAGAAGGTTAGCCGATCTAGAGCGTCCAACCGGCACGATAGGCTGGCTTAATCAGCGAATCGTATTCGTTCGTTCCCTTCACCGCCATCTTCTTCGCGTCGTACTCCAGCCTTGGACCGTTTGCCCAGACGGCAAGGTTGCCGAGCAAAACCATTTCGGTCAGCGGTCCGCTGTAGTTCGGAATGTTCGACATCGGCGCCGGTCCGCCTTCTGCAGCGAGGAACAACTCCGCCATGTGCCCGGGAGATTTCACGAACTCGACAGTTGGAAGAGGTGCTCCGCCGAGAATCGCTGTTCGAATGCCGTACTCATTTCCGCAGACCAGCGTCGCCTTTTCGCAAACGATGATCATGCCGTTCTGACCAAACTTCACTCCCGGAGCGAGTTCCTGGGCCGGAAGCTTTCCGCCGTCGTACCACTGCAAGTTGACTGCAGGTCGATTGCGATTCGCCTCAAACTCGTACTTCACGATGCTCCAGAGTGGGTAGCTGTCCTTGTTGTGTCCCGACGTCTCCGCCTGCACGGCAACCGGATTGTTCAAATCCAGCGCCATAAAAGGCAAGTTCATGTTGTGGCAGCCGATGTCGCCCAGCGCGCCGCTGCCAAACTCCCACCAGCCGCGCCAAGCGAACGGGTGATACCCCTCGGCATACGGTCGCTCTGGAGATGGCCCTAGCCAGAGGTCAAAATCGACTTGCTTTGGCTGCTCCTTTGGTGCTGGCCGGCTGATGCCCTGGGGCCAGAAGTTGCCGGCTCGGTTGGTCCAGCAGTGAATCTCTTTGACCTCACCAAAAGCTTTGCTTCGAATCAGGTTGGCGACTTGGCGAACGGAGTCATCGGAGGTCGACTGATTGCCCATCTGGGTGTGCACCCGATGCTTCTTCGCCAGTTCAGCCAACCGTCGCGCCTCAAAAATAGTGCGTGTCAATGGCTTTTCGCAATAAACGTGCTTACCAAGTTTCATCGCCATTGCGGCGGCGGGAGCGTGAGTGTGGTCCGGCGTGCTGACGATAACGGCATCAAGGTCCTTATCGAGCTTCTCCAAAAGCTCACGGAAGTCCGTAAAGGTGGTTGCCCGGGGATATTCGATCAGAGCCTTCGCGCGCCGATCTGCATCGACATCGCACAGCGCGATGACATCTCCAAGCTTCGCGGCCGAAGCCAAGTTCGCGCCGCCTCGGCCACCGATGCCAATGCAGGCGACCCGGAGCTTATCGCCCTTCTTGCGCGTGCCCGACTGCTCGGCTCGCGCCGCCAGCGGCATAGCGAGCGTAATTCCGGCCGCCCCGGCAAGCTTCAATAGATCGCGACGTGAGGTTTCTTGCGACATAGCGGAGGCAGTTTAGCGGGAACGGAGAAAATTTACGAGGGAGAAAGCGAGAGTTCTCGCAGATCTGAGATAGCCTCGAGCGATTCCGCCTCGGTTTCCGGCCAAATTTCGTATGCTCCGGCATCGAAAAACTGTCCGTCCAGGATCGTCCAGCGACCGCTAATCATCTGTCCATCCCACTTGCCCGTGTAACGAACCTGCCAGAACATGTAGTTCTTGATCAGAAAAACATCCTCGCCGTCGTACTCGCCGGTGACCCCAAAGCCGCCGCTCTTGTCCGAACCCTCGCCCGAAATTTCACCCGCGCCGAATCGCAGGGTCATCCGCTGATGCCCCTTTTCTGGCCCCTGGATCCACCAACCGATCCAAGGCCCACTTTTCGATTCTAAGCTTCCATCCGCCACCTAATTAGTGTACGAGACTAGGACTTTTGCAGACAATCGGAACACCAGAAAGGGCAACGCGGTCAATTAACCATCGGCTAACTGCCGGTGACAGAAGCATAACTCCTCCTCCTAGACTTGCTCCGCAGCCGCCCCCGGCTCGGAGCAGTCTTACTTTGGGCCGCCGGAGATTTTGGTAACGTGAGCCATGGCCCTGCTGGATCTCTGCTACTACAGTCATGCCCTTGGCATGCAAACCGCCGCAACCGTCATCTTGCCGCAAGACTCCCCCGGCCCATACCAAGTCATGTTCTTGCTCCATGGCCGTAGCGATGACCACACCATCTGGACCCGTCGCACCAGCATCGAGCGCTACGTCGAGGGACTTCCCCTCATCGTCGTCATGCCGAACGGTCACCGTGGCTTTTATGTAGACATGGATAACGGCTACCCCTACGGCAAAGCCGTCGGAGAAGAACTCCCCGCTCTCATCCGAAATTGGTTCTCGACCGTAGATGTGTGGAGCATCACCGGCCTCTCGATGGGCGGCTACGGCGCGCTCCGCACCGCCTTCAACTATCCAGATCTCTTCAAGTCGGCTGTCTCCCATTCCGGCGCCCTCATCAAGTTCGGCGAAGGCATCGCCCTCGACCGATCCCAAGAAGACCTGGAGTGGTATCGAACCTTCGGCACCTCCCCCCACGGTGGTCCAAATGATCTGTTCCAGCTCGCAGAAACGCACAAGGACCAAATCAAGATCCGCATCGACTGCGGAACCGAGGACTTCCTGCTCGAAGAAAATCGCCGCTACACCGCCCACCTCACCGAAATTGGGTACGAGCACGAATACGAGGAATTCCCCGGCACCCATGAGTGGGGCTACTGGGACACTCACGTCCAAGAGGCGATCGCCTTCCACCGGAAAAACCTAAACTTCTGATAAAAATTTTTCGAAAGGCGACGAAATCTTTGGCTTTTTCGGAAAAGTGATGTATAGTCCTGCCGTTCCTATGTCTTCCCAGGTCTTTGGAGTGCGCGCGGCTAGCCAGTACGAAGTATTGGTCGGCCTCCTTGCGCTTCTTGGTCTCCTCCTTATTATTGGACCGACCTAGCCCCGGGAAGCTAAAGAATGACTGAAGCCTTCCCGGGAAACCGGGAAGGCTTTTTTGTTGGGTCCAGCAGCGCCGCTGAGCTCAGCCGCCGAAGGTGGACACCTTCCCCGGTCCGGGTTGGGCAGCGGAAAAACGGACAATTTGTATGCAATCTGAACAGACAGTAGCGCCAAGAAGCGGCGCCCAGATCGTGATGGAGGCGTTGGCCCTGCACGGTGTGGACATCATCTTCGGATACCCCGGAGGAGTGGTCTTGCCGCTCTACGACGAAATGACACGATGGCCCGCCATCCAACACGTTCTAGTTCGCCATGAGCAGTGTGCAGCGCACATGGCCGATGGCTACGCCCGCTCGACCGGCAAAGTCGGCGTCTGCCTCGCCACCAGTGGCCCCGGCGCCACCAACCTCGTCACCGGGATTGCAACCGCCATCATGGACAGCATCCCGATGGTCGCCATTACCGGCCAAGTCAACTCTTGGGCCGTCGGTACCGACGCCTTCCAAGAAACCGACATTCAAGGAATCACCATTCCTATTACCAAGCACAACTATTTGGTGATGGACGTCGACGACCTACCGCACGCGCTGGTCGAAGCCTTCCACCTTGCCAACACTGGAAGAAAGGGCCCCGTGCTTGTCGACATCCCGAAGGACGTCTTCACCGCCATGTCCTCCGTTCCGTTCCCGACCGAGATTGTCCGTCGCGGATATCGCGCTTCCGCCGCGACCAACGACACCGCAGTTGAAGCCGCTGCCAAGTTAGTTGCAGAAGCTAAGAAGCCAGTCATCATCGCTGGCGCAGGCGTCGTTTGGTCCGAGACCAACCAAGCCCTCGCTGAGCTCGCCGAAAAGGCCGACCTCCCGATTATCAACTCCCTCCTCGGTCTCGGTAGCATCGATCGCCAAAACGAACGCAGCCTCGGCATGATGGGAATGCACGGCGAGGCCGTAGGCACCCTCGCCGTTCAAGAAGCCGACCTGCTGATCGGTATCGGAATCCGCTTCGATGACCGCCTCACCGGAAAGGTCGCCGGATTCGCGCCGAACGCGAAAATTATCCACTTCGACCTCGACCCCAGCGAATTCGCTAAGGTCGTCGAAACCACCCTCTGCGTCCCCGGCGACTTAAGCGAGACCCTTCCCGCCTTTACAGCCGCCGTACAGCCAAAGGCGAACGAGGAATGGTGGGCCAAACTCCGCGGCTGGCAACAGGAATTTCCTCTCGTCGTTCCAGATTCCACCGGACTCATGGCCCGGCACGTTCTGCAAATGCTGGACCGCACCACCAACAGCGACGCCATCATCAGCACCGACGTCGGCCAGCACCAGATGTGGACCGCGCAGCTTTATCGCTTCAAGCGCCCCTTCCAGTGGCTCTCCAGCGGTGGACTCGGCACGATGGGCTTTGGCTTCCCGGCTGCCATGGGCGCGGCATTCGCCAACCCCAAGCAGGAAGTTTGGGCAGTCGTCGGCGACGGCGGGTTCCAGATGACTCTTCAGGAACTCCAGACCGCCGTCGAGCACAAGCTCAACGTGAAAATCTGCCTCGTCAACAATGGCTACCTCGGCATGGTCCGCCAGTGGCAAGAGCTGTTCTTTGAGAACCGCTACAGCCACGTCGAAATGGGCAGCCCAGACTTCGGCAAGCTTGCCGAAGCATACGGCGTGACCTTCTTCCGCTGCTCCACTCGCGAAGATCTGGAGAACACCTTCGAGCAAGCGCGCGCCGCCGATGGCCCGGTCCTCGTCGAGTTCTTGGTGGAAATGGAAGAGAACGTCTTCCCGATGGTCCCCGCCGGAAAAGCCAACGACCAAGTGCAAATGGACCCAGCCCTGCCAAAAGATAAAGCCCCGATGGGGATCCCAGCATGAGGCACACCCAAGAGCACACCGTCACCGCCCTCGTCCACAACGAGCACGGAACTCTCAACCGCATGATCAGCCTGTTCCGACGCCGCGGCTTCTCCCTGAGCAGCCTCGCCGTCGGAGACTGCGAAGAGCCCGGCCTGAGCCGAATGTCCATCGTCGTCAACGCCGATGACAACATGCTTCGCCAGTGCGTCATGCAGCTCGAAAAAGCGGTAGATGTCGTCTCCGTAGAGTCGCTTGACGGCAAGGAATACGTTCACCGCGAACTCGCTTTCATCCAGGTCGACGCCCCGCCAGAAAAGCGATCCGAGATCATCGACATCTCGCGGGTGCTGAACTGCGAAATCGTTCACCTCGGGCTAAAAACCATGACCGTTCAGGTCGTCGCCAACGCCCGCAAAATCCAAGGCCTAATCCGCCTTCTCGAACCTTACGGTATCAAGAAAATAGTTCGCTCTGGCACGGTTGCCATGAGCGCAGAGGAGTGATTCAACATGGCAAAGGTTTATTACACACAAGACACCAATACTGAGCTGGCTAAGTCACTCAACATCGTCGTTATCGGCTACGGCTCGCAAGGTCACGCCCATGCGCAGAACCTGAAAGACAGCGGCTGCGAAGTCCGCGTCGCCCTCCACGCGACCAGCAAAAGCATCGCTAAGGCAGAAGCTGACGGCCTCACCGTTCTTAGCGTCGAGGAAGCCACCAAGTGGGCCGACGTCATCATGTTCTGCACCCCCGACGTACCGATGCGCGGAATCTACTCCGACGCCGTTGCGCCGAACCTGAAACCCGGCACCACCCTCCTCTTCGCCCACGGCTTCAACGTCCACTACGGCTTCATCCAAGCTCCGGAAACCGTTGACGTCGCGATGATCGCACCGAAGGGCCCCGGACACCGACTTCGCGCCGAATACGTCCGAGGCGCCGGAATGCCTGCCCTCGTGGCGGTTCAGCAAGACGGCACCGGTCAGGCCAAAGAGCGCGCCCTGGCCTATGCTTGGGGAATCGGCTGTGCCCAAGCAGGAATCCTCGAGACCACCTTCAAGGAAGAAACCGAAACCGACCTGTTTGGCGAGCAAGCCGTCCTCTGCGGCGGCATCTCCGAACTCATCAAGGCCGGATTCGAGACCCTCGTCGAAGCTGGCTACCAACCCGAAGCCGCTTACTTCGAGTGCCTGCACGAAACCAAGCTGATCGTCGACCTCCTCTACGAAGGTGGCCTCAGCTACATGCGCTACTCCATCAGCGACACCGCCGAATGGGGCGACCACGTTGCTGGCCGTCAGGTCATCGGTGCCGAGTCTCGCGCAGCCATGAAGGGCCTGCTTTCCGACATCCAAGACGGCTCGTTCGCCAAAAAGTGGATCGAAGAAAGCGAGAACGGTGCCCCGACCATGAAAGCCCGCCGTGCCGAAGAGCGCGCCCACCAGATCGAAACCGTCGGTAAGGAACTTCGCGGCATGATGCCGTTCCTCGCCGTCAAAGAAGTCCCGTCTGGCTCCTAAAACATGACCGGAACCGTGCTCGCCACCGAACTTTCTCCGGAGGAATACCTCCGGAGAATCCGCACCTCTGCGGTCTACAACGTCGCCAAGGTCACGCCCCTGGACGCCGCCCCGCGCCTCAGCCAGCGGCTGCGCCAGCACGTCTGGTTCAAGCGCGAAGACCTGCAGCCGATTCACAGCTTCAAGATTCGCGGAGCCTATCAGCGAATGACCGGCCTCGACTCGCAAGCCCTGGCGCTTGGGGTCGTCGCCGCCAGTGCCGGAAACCACGCTCAAGGCGTTGCCTGGGCGGCCCGAGAACTTGGCACCTCTGCCACCATCGTCGTGCCGGAAACCACACCTGAGATCAAGCAGTCCGCCATCCGCTCCATGGGCGCGACCCTCGAAGTCTTCGGCGACACTTACGACGACGCCTACCATCATGCTTCCGAGATAGCGACTCGAACCGGGCGCGAGTTCATCCACCCGTACGATCACCCGGCGACCATCATCGGCCAGGGCACGATCGGCCTCGAAATTTTCAACCAGATCCAAAACGCGGACATCGTCTTTGTCCCTGTGGGCGGTGGCGGACTGATTGCCGGAGTCGCCGCCGTGATCAAGCAACTCTCACCAAACACGAAAGTCATTGGAGTTGAAGCCGATGATGCCGACGCGATGACCCAATCGATGCGCACGGGCGAGCGCGTCGCCCTCTCCTATGTCGGCTCCTTTGCCGACGGCTGTGCGGTGAAAAAGGTCGGCGAGGAGACCTTCCGCCTCTGCCAAATGTTCGTCGACGACATGATGACCGTCTCTAGCGACGAGATTTGCGCCGCGATCAAAGACGTTTTCGAAGAGCACCGCGCCCTCCCCGAGCCGGCCGGTGCCCTCGCCGTAGCCGGACTCACCAAGTGGGCTCGAACCGCGTCGCCCGGACAAAACGCCGTCGCCATCATCTCCGGCGCGAACCTAAACTTCGACCGGCTTCACTTCATCGCCGAGCGAACCGCCACCGGCTCGGGACGGGAAATGGTCCTCTCGATCCAAATCCCCGAGCAAGCGGGCAGCTTCGTGCGGCTCTGCCACGCCATCGGCAAGCGCAACCTTACCGAGTTCAACTACCGCTTTGGCGATTCAACCAACGCGACCGTCTTTGCCGGAATCTCCGTCTCGGGTCCTTCCGATGCCGACGCCCTAAAACACGGACTCAGCAAAGCCAAATTCCACTACTCCGACCTCACCCAAGACGAAACCGCGAAGCTCCACATTCGCCACCTTGTCGGCGGCCGCAACCCCGACCCTACGCCGGAGCGGATCTTCCGCGTCGATTTCCCGGAGCGCGCCGGTGCGCTTGCCGCGTTCCTCGATCAGCTCGGATCGCGCTGGAACATTTCCCTTTTCCACTACCGAAACCACGGCGCCGACCGCGGACGGGCCCTCGTCGGCTTCCAAGTGCCGGCGGAGACCACCACCGACTTCGACCAATTCACCGTTTGCCAGCCTTTCCCGATGCGCGAAGTGACCGAGTCACCCGCCATCCAAGAGTTTCTCACCCACAAAAATCAATATGCCATTTGATCCGAAGCACCAATCCAACACGATTGCCCAAGGCACCGACAAAACCGCCAACCGTGCCATGCTCCGCGCCATGGGCCTGGGAGATCGCGAAATCTACGATCAGCCCTGGGTCGGCGTGGCCAGCGTTTGGTCCGAAGCCACCCCGTGCAACTGGAACCTCGACGAGCAAGCCCGCTTCATCGCGAACTCCGTCGCCGCCTCCGGAGGCACCCCTCGCCGGTTCGACACCATCTCCGTGAGCGACGGTATCGCCATGGGCCATCAGGGCATGAAGTGCTCTCTCGTAAGCCGAGAAGTCATCGCCGATTCCGTCGAGTTGATGATGCGCGGCCACTGCTACGATGCCCTCATCGGCGTCGCCGGCTGCGATAAATCCCTCCCCGGAATGCTGATGGTGATGGCACGCCTCAACGTGCCGAGCATCTTCCTCTACGGCGGCACCATCCTCCCCGGCCACATCCACGGAAAGGACGTCACGATTCAAGATGCCTTCGAAGCTGCCGGAGCCTTCGCCGCCGGGAAAATCGATGCAACCGAACTCAAAAGCGTCGAGTGCGCGGTCTGCCCCGGGGCCGGAGCCTGCGGAGGACAGTACACCGCCAACACCATGGCATGCGTCGCCGAAGCCCTCGGCATGGCGCTTCCCGGCTCGTCTTCTCCGCCGGCCGTTTCCACCGAGCGCTCCCTTTTCCTCGCCGAAGTCGGGCGACAGATCGTTGAGACCATCCGCCTCGGCATCCTCCCGCGAGACATCATCACCCGCAAGTCGATGGAGAACGCCGTCGCGATCGCTGCCGCAACCGGCGGGTCCACCAACGTCGCGCTCCACATCCCCGCCATCGCCCACGAGCTCGGCATCACCTTCACCCTCGACGACATTCAGGCCGTCAGCGAGCGAACCCCGACCCTTGCCAACCTCCGGCCGGGCGGGAAGTACGTGATGCTCGACCTGCATGCCGTCGGCGGCGTTCCGGTGGTGCTCAAGGCCCTCCTCGATGCCGGTTGCCTACACGGAGACTGTCTCACCGTCAACGGTAAAACCATGGCCGAGAACCTCGAAGGGATCGAAATTCCCGAAGGTCAAGACGTCGTCCACCCGCACACCTCCGCTTTCTATCCCACCGGCGGACTCGCGATTCTCAAGGGCAATCTCGCCCCCGCTGGCGGTGTGGTCAAGACCACCGGCGTCACCAACCTCTCCCACACCGGCCCGGCGCGATGCTTTGATAGCGAGGAGCTCGCGATGGCCGCGGTCCAGCGCCGCGAAGTTGTTGCGGGAGACGTTGTCGTGATTCGCTACGAAGGACCAAAAGGCGGACCCGGAATGCGGGAAATGCTAGGCGTGACTTCCGCCATCGTCGGTCAGGGCCTCGGCTACGAAGTCGCCCTCCTCACCGATGGTCGCTTCAGCGGTGCCACGCGCGGCCTCATGGTCGGGCACGTCGGACCCGAAGCCTACGACGGCGGTCCGATCGCCCTTGTCCGCGATGGCGACCAAATTACCGTCGATGCCACGACCGGCGAGATCTCCGTCGCCGTAACTGAGGAAGCACTAGCGACCAGACGCGCCGATTGGGTCGCGCCGGAGCGCAAGCTGAGCGGCGTCCTCAAGAAGTACGCCGCCCAAGTCGGTCCGGCTTGCTCGGGCGCGGTGACCGTCTAGCCGACCGCCGGAACATCGACCGGAACCGAGCCGTTGCGCAGCGAGTGGGTCGCGCAGACCCCCGCTGCCACGCTCATTCGGGCCGCGAGCGGCGACGTATCCGTCTCCCCGCCGTGCTCGATGTAGCGCAGGAACTCTTCGATAATCCGCGTGTCCGATCCGCCGTGCCCGCCTCGCTCTTCTGCCGGGCGGAACTCGATATCGGCCGGTTCTTCGTACCCGTATCGCGGTCGATTCCAAATCCGAATCACGCTCTTGCCCGGCGTGTCGCCGAAGTTCTCAATGCGACCGTGGGTGCCGATGACCGTGTAGTTGCGCACCGAATCCGGCGTGAAATGGCACTGCTGATACGTCGCCAACACTCCGTTGTCCAGCTCCATCAGCATCATGCTCACGTCTTCCACGTCCAGTACCGGGTTCAATTCGGTGATCTCCGTCGGCGGCCAAGAGTAGCGGAACTGCGCGCGCATTTCCGATCCTTCCGGGCGGCGGTTCGGCACGTTTCCGTAAACCATGTTGTTCCCCATCGCCACCACGCGCTTGGTGTAGCCGTTGCAGAGCCAGTGCAGCACGTCGATATCGTGCGCGCCTTTTTGCAGCAGCAGTCCCGTCGATTTGCTCCGGTCGGCGTGCCAATCGCAGAAGTAAGCATCGCCGCCGTAGCTCACAAAGTGCCGGCACCAAGCCGTCTTCACTTCGCCAATCATCCCGCTCTGAATGCACTCCCGCATCTGCCGAATCACCGCAAAGTGCCGCATGTTGTGCCCCAGATACAGCTTCGTCCCCGTCTCCGCGGCGGTGCGCAGAATACGGTCGCACCCCTCAATCGTGATCGCCATCGGCTTCTCCAGATAAATCGGGATTTTCGATCGCAACAGGTTCACCGCGTGCTCTTCGTGAAGGTAGTCCGGCGAGAGCACGAAGATCGCGTCGAGGTCCAGCGACTTCAGCGACTCAAAGTCCGTGAACACCTGCGCGCCGTCACCCGCGAACTCTTGGAAAGCCGCATGAACCGCCACGTCCGGATCGGCCAACGCCACCAACCGATGCCCCTTCCCCGGCTGATGCGCCATCTTCGCAATAGAAGCCCGCAACCCCCACCCAATCACCCCAAACCGCATGGAGAGATTGTGCCGGATTTCTTAAAGCGCTTCCGAGCCCCCTTCTTTCGTTTCCGAACGAGAGGAGGGGTTGGGGGGTGGAGAGCCGTTTGAACCCCGTTCCGTAGCTCACCCGACCCGGGTCAGTCTTACTAGCCAAATCTCGGACCGCATACATAACGTCCCGTAGCTCACCCGTCCCGGGTGAGTCCGCATAGCCGCATCTCGGGATCCTAGACAAGACCCTTCCCTCCAAATCTCCGAACGCAGGCGGGACGCCTACGCTACGCCCGAACCGCCCGTCCCGTAGCTCACTCGTCCCGAGTGAGTCCGACTAGCCAAATCCAACGGCTTGTTCCTTATGACGCACTGCGCCTGTGCTGCCGGGTCCTCTACGCGGCAACCCTTAACGGCGGATCTACCTTAACTTCCCTGAGGAACACGACTCCACGTGAGAATCTTTCCAAGCAGCCAACCAATATCATTCGGGCTACGATCTTCGTCGCATTTGCTGGCAGGACGGGAATCTTTGATGCAAGACCAGCCACAAGATCGCTCCAATTGCTGACAATCAATACAACTAGGATTAGGAGTACCGTTCGTTTCAGAATCTTTTCGGTTTTAGATGTGACAGGTGAGAACGGCCGGTCAACACGGCCAAAGGCGCTCAAACATCCAAACGCGCAAGCGACACAAATGAGTATCGAACTCGGCACGTCGTACATGCAGAGCACCAAAGGAAGCGGCTCGATTAGCCACAGCAAAATATGCCAGACCTTCCGAGCTATGTCCAAGAAGCTAACTCCGATTATTGCACCGCCTCAAGCTCGCGTTCGGCAGGAACGCTAGCGAATGACTCCACTGCACCCCGGACGGGGTGCAAGAAGGAAGCCAGGGGTTAAAAACCCCTGGACCCCCAATCTGAAAAAAATGTCAGGGGAGCGCAGCGACCCCCGCGCGGATTGAAACTCCCGACCACGCGAACATTGTAACGCATAATTAGGGAACTTGATCGAATATGAACAACAACGTTTTCCAGATCGCAGCTATTTTGACCTGCCCCCAAATTGAGGAACGTTTTTAAGAGTAGAGTTCCTCCTTGTTTTTACTCTGTAGGGCGTTGTCTCTGTAGGTTGCTGGGGTTTGGTCCCCGAGTGATGAGTGGCGTCTTTCTTCGTT
>Ga0247831_1000718_pt1 | contig 71067 bp, 61 predicted proteins | sample LaCruzMarch2015__9_FD_192406 | JGI IMG/M metagenome (GOLD analysis project Ga0247831, IMG submission 192406) | Freshwater microbial communities from meromictic Lake La Cruz, Castile-La Mancha, Spain - LaCruzMarch2015_1m | ecosystem: Environmental > Aquatic > Freshwater > Lake | place: Spain...
GGATGATGATTTGATGTCAAAATAATAAAAATATTTCGGAAAAATTGTAAACGTATTTCAAAAATATGGCCTTGTCTGTGGTCGGGTCGACAAATGTTGTTCATACAAATGCTTTTTCTACAAATGCATGACTTCTCCGAAGTCGGGAGGGTGTGGTTGATGGTTTGTTATTTCTACAAATGCATGACTTCTCCGAAGTCGGGAGGGGGTAGATTGACGATTTGCTACAAATGCGTGACTTCTCCGAAGTCGGGAGGGTTGGGTTTTGAATTTGGGGTTCTACAAATGCGCGACTTCTCCGAAGTCGGGAGTACGGCTGAAAACTCGTTGTGGTGGGATAAATGGCGCGAAAAACGAGTGTTTCATGCCGGTTTTTAGATCCCACCGCAACAAGTTTAAAAATTGAACACCGAATATCGAACACCGAATATCGAAATTTGGTGTTCGGTGTTTTAGAACCGAACCGTCTCTTTTACCGAACGCGATCTGCGCCCTGGCGCTCGAGCATCCAGCCTGGATATTCGGCGGGCAGTTTGCTTACAGCATCTATTTGTGCAAGTTCGTCGGGGGAGAATGTTACGTTGGTCGCGTTCAGGTTGTCTGCCAATTGTTCGGTGGTGTTGGCGCCGATGATGACGGTGGTTACGGCCGATTGGTGCAGCAGCCAGGCCAAGGCAAGTTGCGCTACAGATACACCTTTCTCTTTTGCCATCGGCTCCAGTGCTTCTACTACATCGAACACGCGGTCTTTGTTGACGGGCGGGAAATCGAAGTTTACGCGACGACCGCCTTCGTTTTCGCCATTGCGTTTGTATTTTCCGCTCAATAAACCACCTGCCAGCGGGCTCCATACCATCAGGCCCAGGTTTTGGTCTTTCAAAACGGGGATGATTTCACGCTCCAAATCGCGACCGGCCAGGGTATAATAAGCCTGCAAGGATACAAATTTGGCAAGGCGGTTGTAGCTGGAATAGTCCACCGACTTCATGATTTGCCAGGCCGCCAGGTTGCTGCAACCGATGTAGCGTACTTTGCCGCTTTTTACCAGTCCATCGAGGGTATCCAGGGTTTCTTCGAGTGGCGTGAGTGCATCGAAACCGTGAATTTGGTACAAGTCGACGTAATCCAGGTTCAAACGTGTCAAGCTGGCATCGATTTCATGTAGGATGTGTTTGCGGGTTAGGCCGCTTCCATTGGGACCTTCTGCCATTTTGCCGCGTACTTTGGTGGCAATGACCAGATCATCGCGGTTCAAGCCCAGGTTGCGGATGGCTTTGCCGGTCATTTCTTCCGATAAACCTTCCGAATACACATTGGCCGTATCGATGAAGTTAATGCCGCCGTCAATAGATTTTTTAACCAATTGATCCACCGCGCTTTGATCGAGGGTGCCTATGGCGGTCCAGAAGCCTTTGCCACCAAAAGTCATGGTACCGAGGCATAATTCGGACACTTTTAGTCCGGTGTTTCCTAATAAATTGTATTTCATGTGTTTAAGTTTTATAGTACAAAGGTATAGGCTGCATGAAGGGCAGGTGTAACTATATTCAAAGTAAAAAGTATAAAAATCAAAGAATTATTTTCGCAATGAAAGTGGGGTAGCGCCGGTGTTCTTTTTAAAAAAGTTGTTAAAATAGGTGGGGTACTCAAATCCTAAGCTAAAAGCAATGTCAGAAACGCTCCAATCGGTGTTTTTCAGCAGGGCACTGGCTTCATTGACGACCCGGGTGGTGATATGCATGGAAGTTGGTTTGCCGGTTACTTCCCGCACGGCGTGGTTGAGGTGGTTGACATGGATGGAAAGATGGTAGGCAAAATCGCTCGGTTTTTTGAGTTTTAGTACCCGATCGGGGGCGTCGATGGGAAACTGACGTTCGAGTAATTCGAGGAAAAGGTTGGCAATGCGGGCGGTGGCGTTATGGTGCTGGTACGTATTTTGGGCGGGCTGCATTTTCATCGCTTCATGCAGGATAAGGTTGCCGTAGTTTTTAATGACCTCGTATTTGTGTACGTAATCCGATTCAAACTCTTCAATCATCTTATCATAAATGGCTGATATTGTTTGCAATTGCTTGTCATCCAGAAAATAAACAGAATTAGCACCCACCTGAAATAAAGGCGATTGCAGCATGCTTTCCTGCCGATTGTTTTCCCTTAAAAATTCTTCTGTAAAGATAAAAATGTACCCTCCTAGGTCTTCCCCCAAACGTTCAAAGGAGTAAGGCACCAGCGGATTGGAAAAAATAAGCGCAGGTTGGTTGATATGGATGGTTTTGTTGGCGTAATAGAGTACACTTTCGCCATTTGCGATCCATATTTTATAATAATCCCGCCGACTGTAGGGTAAAATCGTTTTGTTCTCGGAAGCGGAATACCGCAGCACATTGCATTGGGGTTTGGAACCTGAAATGGTGTCTTTCATAAAATTTGCAGCACCCATGGGTATATGGGTGCTGCAAATTTAAGGAAATCAAAGAATTTTTTTGCTGTAAAATTCAGGTTTTCGCTTTTTATTAAACACCGCGTTCGATAAAAAGCATGGCATGCTTGGTAGGCTCTTTTTACCCTTCAAACAAGGTATCGTACGGATTTTTAGGTTTTTCCGGTGCTTTTGTGGCCTTTGTCGGCTCTGGCTCTTCGGGTAAAATTTCCAGTTCAAGGGGTTCGTCCTGGTGTAATTTCCCCTTGGGGGTGCTTTCTAATTCTTCAAATTCGACGAATTCATCTTGTCCCATCGCCGTATTGCCCGTTGAACTGCCAAACTGTTGCTGCATTTCTTTTAATTTGTTGTAGCCCAATGCCTTAACCACTAAATATAAAGTCAAAACCGGAAAGCCCACCACCCCTAGAAAACCCATCACTAATCCTGCCAATGGGTTGCGTTCCAACAATGCTAAAAAGTCCTTGCCTGTGTCGGCCACCGCCCGCCAGTTGATGACAAGCGCCAGCACCAATAACACAGGCGCTGCCCAAGCCAGCAGGTAAAACAATCCCCGCAGCATATAATAAAGGGCTACTACGCCCAGGATGCCAAAAATCAGACATCCTATGCCGCCTTGTCTGTTGTTAAAATTGGAATATATGTACATCGCGATACTTTTGGTCAAAGATGGGTATCTCCCATGGTAAGCAAGGTATTAAATTCGTCGGAAGTAAGGGGCATTACCGACAAACGGCCGTTTCGAACCAATGCAATTTGTTGTAAAGCCTCGGTCGCCTTGATTTCTGGTAAAGGAACCGGACGCGTCAAGGCCTTCACTGGCGCAAGATCCACCGCCGACCAATCTCCTTTTTCTGCCGTAGGATCGGGGTAAAAGGTGGTGACTACCTTGGCAATACCCACCAGTTCCAAGCCTATATTGGAATGGTAAAACAGGCACAAATCACCTAATTCCATCGCCCGTAAGTTGTTGCGCGCCTGGTAATTCCGAACACCGTCCCATTGGATGATGCCGTCCGTTACCAATTGCTCAAAACTGTATACATCTGGTTCTGATTTGACAATCCAGTAATTCATGGGTTTAGTTGATAGTTGTTAGTTGTTAGTTGTTAGTTTGGACATGCCCAAATATGGTTGACAAAAAGGAGTTGAATATCACTGTTTTCCCATTATTTACGGATTATTATGGCGGTTTTATGGTTGTTTTACGAATCCTACAAATGCGCGACTTCTCCGAAGTCGTGAGGAATGGGTGGCCGTTTTTTATCTACAAATGCGTGATTTCTACAAATGCGTGACCTCTCCGAGGTCAGTATGATTTTGAGATAATAGGTATTTCATAAATGCTTGATTTATAATGAATTAATGTAAATATTCATCATTCATCATTCATCATTCATCATTCATCATTCATCATTCATCACTCTGTTTCTCGGGTGGTAAAGGTAAACCGTCTCTTTCAGGTACTCGGTATCCAGGTGGGTGTAAATTTCGGTGGTGGTGATGCTTTCGTGGCCCAGCATGTCCTGGACGGCTTTGAGGTCGGCACCGCCTTCTACCAAATGGGTGGCAAAAGAATGTCGGAAGGTGTGTGGACTAATGGTTTTTACAATTCCGGCTTTTGCGGCTAATTCTTTGATGATGTAAAAAACCATCACACGGGTTAAATGTTGGCCGCGCCGGTTTAGAAAAACCATGTTTTCATGTCCGGCCTGTATGTTTTCTTGTTTGCTGCGAATATGATCTAAGTACTGCCGGATGTATTTGATCGCCGTTTCCCCAATGGGGACTAAGCGTTCTTTGTTGTTTTTACCAACCACCTTAATGAAACCGGCTTCCAAAAACAAGTTGGTGATGCGCAAGTGGACGAGTTCGCTCACGCGCAACCCGCAGGCGTACAAGGTTTCGAGGATAGCGCGGTTACGCACGCCCAGCGGTTCCGAAAGGTCGATCGCGGCCAGCATTTGTTGTATTTCATATACGGAAAGTACTTCAGGCATGCTTCTTTTGAGGCGCGGCCCTTCTAAGTTTTCGGTGGGGTCGTCTTCGATCCAATCTTCCACCATCAAAAACTTGTAAAAAGCCCGAAGGCCAGAGATCATGCGCGCCTGCGAACTTGCCTCGAGGCCTAATTGATTGATCCACAGGATAAAATCTTCTAATTGGGTTTGGGTAATTGCCAGGGGGCCGGTGGGTAATTGCTGAATTTCCAGAAAACGCACTAGTTTTTGCACGTCATTGAGGTAGGCTTCCAGGGTATTGGGGCTCATGGCGCGTTCCAACAGGAGGTAGGCGTGAAATTGTTGTAGGGCGTTTTGCCAGGTCATGGTTGGTAGTGTTTTTTTTCTGTTCTTAAAATTTTATTAATTCACTAACATTACGATCATAAATTTGCGTCCTTGCTGTTGTGTATGTTTGCCGTCTTCGCGTCGATGCCGACAACCATACCAAACCAAACCTTTGCATGAGCGCACAACGTATTCGACTGATTATTGCCATGATGAGCCTGGCCTTGCTGGGGATCATTAGTTTGCAAATTTACTGGATCAAATGGAGCATCCGACTAAATGAGGAGCAGTTTGACAAAAATGTGTACGCGGCACTCAATCGGGTAGGCGATAAACTGCAATATTATGAGGAAATCGCGGTGTTGTTGGCCGTCAATTCCTCCCACGAACAAAGCAACGCTGCCAATCAAAATATCCGCCGGGCGGCCCAATACCTCGAAAATGGTTTTGCTGCCCGCCAAATGGCCAAATCGGACAGCCTCTTGCCCAATCCCACGCAACAACAAGGCAAACAAGGGTTCCAGGATGTAGTAACTGCTTATGAATATATAAAGGTTAGTCAACTGGTCGATTCCAAACCGCTGGCGGAACGTATTCAACTGGATGTGCTTGCGCAAAGTGTGAAAGAGGAACTAGACAGTCGTGGGGTGCATTCACAATACCAATATGGCGTGTTTTCCAAATCTAAAAACAGTTTTGTGGTGGTGAATGACCATTACGTGGTGTTGGATGATGGTCCACAAATTACCCACGGTGGTGCGGCGTCGTTGTTTAATTCGCCCTATCGTGTGGCCCTTTTTCAACAGGACATTGAGTCGCCCGGGTATTTGTCATTGTATTTTCCCGATCGTACAAGCCTGGTTTTGGCCTCGGTATGGAATGCATTGGTGCTCTCTGTGGTGTTTACTGGGGTCATTTTGTTCTGTTTTTGGTATACGATTCGGGTCATTTTCCGTCAGAAAAAGCTTTCGGAAATGAAAAATGACTTTATCAACAACATGACCCACGAGTTCAAAACGCCTATTGCAACGATTTCCCTTGCAGCAGATAGTATTGGCAGTCCGATGATTATGAACCATCCGGAAAAAATCAAGCGGTTTATTGATATCATCCGACAGGAAAACCGGCGTATGAACAGTCAAGTGGAACGGGTATTGCAAATGGCGCTGATTGATAAACGCGATTTTGAACTGAAATTGGGCGAAATGAACCTACATGAGGTGCTGCAGCAGGCGGTGGATAATTTTAGTTTGCAAGTCGAAAAGCGGGAAGGCTCGCTTTTAACCGATTTTCAGGCTTCCCGCCCAGTGATCGAAGGCGACGCCACCCACATTGCCTCTATTATTCATAACCTGTTGGATAATGCCAATAAATACAGCCCGGAAAAGCCCGAAATCACCTTACATACCCGCAATGTGCCGCTGGGTGTTGAGATTACCGTGGAGGATAAAGGCATCGGCATCAGCAAGGAAACCCGAAAGCATATTTTTGATAAATTCTTCCGCGCCCACACGGGCAACATCCACGATGTGAAGGGTTTCGGACTCGGGTTGAGTTATGTAAAAGCCATTATGACGGCCCACAAAGGACTGATTGACGTAAAAAGTGAAGTAGGCAAGGGCAGCAGTTTTATCCTCACTTTCCCTTTCCGGCAGCAGGATTAGAAAAACAAGGCGTTGGCAAATAATACCTTGCCTTGTTGCCAAAAACTGCGGAAAAGCGGGTTGTCGATTAAATAAACCACCGAGCCAGCTCCCATGGTTTGGGTAATTGCAATGGGCGTTTTTTTCAATTGGGGCTTCACCCGCGCTCCGATAAACCCGTAAGACTGGTAATTTTCTTCAATGTAAATGGCGGCTGTGGCTTTTTCGGGCATTTGAAATACATCCGCGTCAGTTTTTAAGGTAAAATAGGTGTCGCCCAAACTGTAAGCCAAAGGATCGGATGGGTCGGCTTTGGTTTTGATGATCGCGCCAGGCAATTGATCGCTCACATTGGCGCGCTCGCGGGTACGGTAAGGCTTGGGCGCTGCGGTGCTGTCCGATTTGGGTGCTTCTTTTGTTTTCAAATCGAAGCCCTCGGCGTCGGCGAATGCTTTGGCACCGCCGTCAAATCCGATCAATCGACCGCCTTTTTGCACCCATTCTTTGAGTATTTCCAACTGTTTTTCCTCTAAATGGTAGTTGCCATGGGGAAAAATCAGCACATTGTAACGAAACAGGTTAATGCGGCTCAAGCGTGCCAGTGCAATTTCTGAAATGGGGTATTTGAGTTCTTGCTCGAAGAAAAACCAGCTTTGCCCAAAGGCATTTTCCTCCACCTCATCGCCATATACAACGGCAATTTGCGGGGTTTTAATCAGGTGAAACACTTCCGAACCCAGGTCATGCCCTTTTCCGGCATAGCCCGTGAAGATGGGGTGTAGTTTTACATTGGCTTTTTTGGCCGCCTCAATGACGAAAGCATCCAGGTCGCCGACAAAATTGCGGTTGTCGCCTCGATTGATTACCAACGCGCCTTCTTCAAATTGCTGGTCGGCCATCGAAAATGCCCGGCTGGCATACCGCACGTGCACGCCTTTTTGCAATAAAGCACCTAAAAAAACGGATTCTGCCAGGGAATTTCGGTGGATGCACCAGGAATAAGGTGCGGCGGCCAGCAAAATTTCAGGCGCTTTCGCAACCGTAAAGTCTGCTTTGGGGACAATTTTCTCCTTTAATGCGTACGCTTTCAGTCCGTAAGCATATGGTATGGACCAAGCAGTAATGTCGTACGTGAGCGAATCCGTCAGGTGCGGTTCGGGCTCAAACAATACCTGCACCAAGGTCGATTTCAATTGGTAGGCACTGATGAGCAAATCATTTGGTTGGATAGAAATATTGGTTTCCTTGCCTTGGATATAATCGAAGGCTTTTACACCCGAAAAACCTGCGCCCACACTGCCGTATTTTATCTGGTGCTGATCGAGGAGATTACACAGCGTTTTTATCTTATTGGCATCATTGGAGACCGAAATGACGAACGCTTTGTATTGACCTTGCGGTTGTGTCAGGGATTTTTCGTAAAATTCCTGAAAACTACGCACCACTTTGTCGGCATTTTTGCTGGTAATTTCAATGGTCGACAAGCTGGTGGTCAAATGGTGCAGGATCCGATCGCGCAGGGTAAGGGTATCGCCATTGCTGATGGTCACTGCGCGTCCGGCGACCGAATGTCCGGCCTGCTCATAGGTCATCCCGATGGCACCATTGAACATTGGGTAGGTATCGCCGTAGGAAGGGTAGAACAGGTCGAACACCTCTTTGGTGAAATACAGCCAGCCAAATTCATCAAAATAGCGGGCATGGTTTGCGCCGATTTGCGTCTGGAAATCGCGTTGCCAGGGGGTGATGTAATCGTGGGTGGGTTCAGCAGCGGGCGCGAAATAGTAAGGATTTTCGGGGTATTGTTCGTGCAAATCGGCATGTACCTGGGGTAACCAGCGTTGATAAATGGCGATCCGTTGTTGCGATTCCTTTTGCGTCACCCAGGCCCAATCGCGGTTCAAGTCGTAATAATAATGGTTTACCCTTCCACCGGGCCAGGGTTCCTGATGCTCGCGGCTGTCAATTTGGGGATTTGGAATCAGGTTACTTACGCCCCGGTGCCAATGGGTATATCGGTCGTAACCATCCGGGTTAAGGGAAGGATCGATGATAACCACCGTGTTTTTGAGCCATTCGCGTATTTTAGGGTCCGTTTGTGTCGCCAGGCGCCAGGCCAATTCCATGCTGCATTCCGCGCCGGAAGGTTCGTTGCCGTGTACCGACATGCTGATCCAAACAATGGCGACCGGCGCATCCGTACCGGGTTTGCCTGGTAGCATACCCGCAAGTTTTAGGTTGTTAAGCCTTATTTGCTCTAATCGGGCGATGTTTTCGGGTGTCGAAAAAAAGGCCAGGCGCAAGGGACGATCTTCGGCGGTCGTTCCATATTGCTCCAAACGCATGGTTGTGGCTGAATTGACGGCCAATTGATCAAAATATGCGGTCAATTGATGGTGTGGTGTAAACTGTTCCCCCAAGGGGCGACGTAAAAAAACATCGGGGCTTTGCGCCGTATTTTGCGCGTAAAGACCAATGTTTAACCAACATAACAGACAGAGCAGCAGAATTCGGCGCATGTTTGAACGAAACCTGAGGACATGTTTCGTTCGAAGACAAAACATGTTAAGTGTTTGAAGATATACCAAGATTAAAATGGATTTGAAGGATGCAAATTATTTGCCTTCAGACAAATAACGGGCCTGTTTTATCCAATTGCCTCTTCAAGATCGGGTAATTTGCCAAAACGTCGCAAGGTTGCCAGATGTGAACGCAAAGCCGAGCCAAATGTAGGATTCTCCAAATAAGGAACCCCAAATTCTTCGGCTGTTTCTTTTACAATTGGGGCGATCGCCGGGTAATGCACGTGGCATACACGTGGAAATAAATGGTGCTCCACCTGGAAATTCAAACCGCCTACATACCAAGACAGCCATTTATTACTTCTGGAGAAATTGACCGTTGTATTGAGTTGGTGAATGGCCCATTCGTTTTCAATATTGCCTTCCGCATTGGGCAGCGGATGGCTGGTGCCTTCCACCGTGTGTGCCAACTGGAAGATTACTGTAAGGATCACGCCTGCAATAAAATGCATCAACAAAAATCCGCACAACACTGTTACTAAGTCGGAAGTACCCAGGATAAACACCGGCAAACCAATCATAATGGTAAAATATACCACCTTGAGGATGACGATCCGGGTCATGGCGATGGTGTTTTCTTTCGCGCTTTTTTGGTTTACCCCATTGCGTACATAGCGGCGGAACTGTACAAAGTCCTTGGCAACAATCCAGTACAAACTCATAATGCCATAAAATGCAAAGGCATACAAAAATTGAAACCGGTGGATTTTTTTCACTTCTGTATGGGGCGAAAAGCGCAAAATGGCTTTGTCGTCAATATCATCGTCCATGTGAACCACATTGGTATAGGTGTGGTGCAACAAATTATGCTGAAAACGCCAGTTGAAAATAGAAGCGCCCAGAAAATTGAGGGAATAGCCCATCATTTGGTTTACCCAACCCTTGGAAGAATATGCGCCGTGGATGGCATCATGCATTACACTCATGCCGATACCTGCAAGTCCGATACCCATCAGGCTCCACATACCCAGTTCCATACCGATCGACATGGGAACGGTGAGCATGAGGATAAATGGGGTAAAATACATAACAAAAAGCACAATGGATTTGACGACCATCGTCGTATTGGCATGTGGGGAAAGGCCTGTTTGTTTGAAATACTGGTCAACACGTGCTTTTAAGGTGTTGAAAAACATTCTTTTTTCCGGGTCAACAAATTTGACCTTCTCTTTCATTTGAATAGTTGCCATGCTGTTTTGATGCTGCTGTTTAAATATAAGCCCGCTGATAATCAGTATATTTCAGTGGGCCTTATTTGAAAATTACTGCACGTTCAATTGCTGGTGTTGTCGGGAGGCGGACAAAACTACGCAACAAATACGATAAACGGTGAAAGGAGAGGCCGAAATTTCGGAAGGCAGGCGCTTATCTGGAATCATTCAACAATACAAATGCAGATAAGTTGTGGGGTAGGGATGTGGGGAGAAAAGCTTATGCGGTTTTGGTATGGGTGGTTTATAAGGTCGAATTTGGTTGTTTTAAACATATAAGCGCTCATTTTATCTATGAATTGACGTAAATTTCGACCTTGAAATGACGCACGTATATTTTTTTAAACATGTACAACCAAATTGCCGGAAAAAGACTGCCCCGCATTGAAGCGCTCAGCGATGGCGTATTCTCCATTGCCATGACGTTTTTGGTGTTCAACCTTAAGGATCCGTTGGCTGCCACCACGGCCACCGAAGAAGCATTGTTGGGTGCTTTATGGAGCATTGCCCCCAATATCAGTTCATTTTTCCTGAGTTTTATGACTTTGGGTATTTTCTGGACAGGCCATTCTACCCAGTTTGATTACCTGGAACGTTCGGATCGAAACCTGTACTGGCTCAATCTGTTTTTCCTAATGTTTGTTGCGTTGTTGCCGTTTACGACCTCCATTTTGGGCGGTCATATCGACAATAAAGTGGCCGTTATTTTATACTGGCTCAATATTTTAGCCCTTGGCCTGGCCCTGTTGCTGCACTGGAATTATGCTTACCGTAAAAAATTGTTGGCGCTGGATGAAACCAATGCCATGCAGGTACACAAAGCAATTCGGCAGCGTATTATTTATGCACAGGCTTTTTATGCCGCGGGCGCTGCGTTGTGTTTTGTACATCCTTTTTTGAGTTTGGTGGTGATATTTGCGATTCAACTCAATTATGCTTTTGGGATTTTTTCTAAGAAATAGAAGCGTTTCGATTTAAACAATACTGCTCGGTTTTATTGATTTCAGATTTTTAACCATTTGGTTAAAAAAAATCCGAAAAAGTTTGCACATCTAAAACCCACACCCTTATATTTGCCCCAGTTAACCAAATGGTTAAAAAACGGATGCGCGCAACAGAAATGACACCAAACGATAAGACGAATGATTCGACAGAGCAAAAGATTTTTGACGCAGCCCATGAGCTGTTCGTACAAAAAGGGTTAGACGGTGCCAAAATGCAGGAGATCGCCGATCGGGCGGGCATAAACAAGGCTTTATTGCATTATTATTATCGCACCAAAGATAAATTGTACGAAATGGTTGCAAAATCCATCATTCACCAAGGCATTCCGATTATTCAAAAAACGATTGAGTCGGATTTGCCTTTAGAGGAAAAAATCATCAAATTTGTTGATTTTTACATCGATTTGATTCGAAGAAACCCTTTTATTCCTTTGTTTATCATTTCAGAAATGAATAAACACCCCGAACAGTTTATAGAAAAAATACTGCCCGCGCGGCTTCCACGCCCCGAAATTTTTCTGAAACAAGTGGAAGATGCTGTGGCGGCCGGTACGATTCGACCTGTAAACCCACAACACTTGTTGCTCAACATCATCTCTTTGTGCGTGTTCCCTTTCGTGGCACGCCCAATCATGCAAATGGTGCTTGGGATGCAAAAAACCGAGGCCGATCAATTTCTGAAACAACGAAAAACAGAAGTAACGGAATTCATTTTTGCTGCATTACGCCCCCGATAAAAGGGCTTTTTTTTGCACCTTTATTAACCAAACAGTTAAACCATTCTTCTAAATATGCGCTATTTTTTCTTGTTTGCCTGCTTCATTTGGGTACACGCACCATTGCGCGCTGGCGACACCCTCACCCTTGCTCAATGCAGGGCACTCGCCGTGCAAAACAGTCCGTTGCAACAAAAAAAAGGCTTGGCCGAAAGCACCGCAGCCCTGCAACTCCGCTCTTTGGAAAGCAACAACCTGCCTAAAATCAATTTAGGCGCCCAGGCGAGCTGGCAAAGTGATGTGTTCGGCCTGCCGATCAGTTTTCCAGGCGTAGAAATCCCGAAAGTGCCCAAAGACCAGTACAAACTAACGGCGGATGTGTCGGAACGCATCTGGGACGGCCGCCTAAACCGCACGCTTTCCGAGCAAAAAAGCCTCGAAAAGGAACTTACGCTGGCCCAAACCGAGGTGGATGTTTACCAACTCCGCGAACTGGTTACCGACCTTTATTGCAAAGCCCTCTTGCTCCAGGAATCGGCTGCGGTACTGGAAAGTGCGAAAAAAGACCTCGAACAGCGCTTAAAACAGGCCGAAGCCAGTATCGCAGAAGGTATTGCCTTGCGTACCACAGCCGATCAAATTCGGATCCAATTGCTGAAAAACGACCAGCAAATTGCCACAACCGTAGCCGATTTTAAAACCTTGCTGGAACTTCTGGCCATCTGGATCGGTCGCCCGACCGCCGATTTTTCCATTACAGCACGCAGCCTTGCACCGCCTGTTGCTCCCACGGTTTTCAATCGACCAGAGTATCATTTATTCGAGGTACAGGCAAAAAACCTGCAATTGAACAAAAGCTTGCTGCAACAACGCACCCAACCGCGGCTTGATGCTTTTGCACAAACTGGCTTGGGTAATCCCAATCCTTTGAATTTCTTTGATCAAGGTTTTAAACCCTTCTTGCTCATAGGCTTACGCGCTGCCTGGACACCCATCGACTGGGGCAATACCAAACGCGACCAACAAGTGCTCGATATTCAGGTAAAAAACATCGAAGTGCAAAAAGCGAATTTTGAACAACGCTTGCAGGTTTCCTTGCAACGCGATCAGCAGGATGCCCTTAAATACCAGGCTTTGCTCAAACAGGACGACGAAATCATTGCCTTACAAGCCGACATTATCAGCCGGGCCGATGCGCAATTGCAAAATGGGGTGATGACCGCGACCGATTATTTGACGCAACTCAATTTGCTGACCCAGGCTAAAATTACCCGCAAAACCCATGAAATGCAGGCTTTGCAGGCACGCGAACTTCAATTGGCCAAAAATGGCGACCAGTAGGCATTTCCCATTCAATTTCAACTCAAACATCACTGTTAAATTCAAATAAAATGAAACCATTGTATTTTTCCTTTGTGGCCCTGGCGCTCCTGGCGCTTTCTTGCCAACGCTCAGCCCCCAAAGCAGATGCTTATGGCAATTTTGAAGCAGATGAACTGATTGTTGGCGCGGAAGCATCGGGCAAAATCATCCAATTTTCCATTGAAGAAGCCCAAACCCTGAACGCAGGTACGGTAGTCGGCCGCATCGACTCGACCCAATTGGTGTTGAAAATTGCTCAATTAAAGGCAAATATCCGTGCAGTTGCGGCAAAAAGTCCGGCAATTGCGGCCCAATTGGCTGTATTTGAAAAACAACTCAATGCCAACAAACAACAATTGGCTACGCTGCAGCGCGAAAAACAACGCATCGAAAATTTGCTGAAAAAGGACGCGGCCGTGCCCAAACAACTCGATGACCTGAACGCTCAAATTGAACAGGTGCAACGCCAAATGGACGTCGTAAACGAACAACGCAGCGCCTCGGATGCCAACCTGAATACGCAAAAAAATGGCCTTTTAGCCGAAATTTTGCCCATTCAGGATCAAATTGCGCAAATGGAAGATCAAATAGCCAAATGCAAAATCGTCAACCCGATTGATGGTACGGTGCTCACCAAATTGGCCGAAGCCGGGGAAGTCACGTCTTTTGGCAAACCCTTGTATAAAATCGCCAATTTGCAACAAATCATCCTGCGCGCGTACGTGGCGGGCGACCAGTTGGGCAGCATCAAAGTAGGCCAGGAAGTGAAAGTATCGATTGATGGCCCGGACAATACCATGCGCGATTTTACCGGTAAAATCAGCTGGGTGTCGTCTAAAGCGGAATTTACCCCCAAAATTATTCAAACCAAAGACGAACGCGTCAATTTAGTGTACGCCATCAAAATCCTGGTACCCAACGATGGAACCCTGAAAATCGGCATGCCAGCAGAAGTGCATTGGTCGGCACCGAAGTAATCCCCAAACGTGCATTTTTTCGCAGTCGCATCAAAATTCCAGGCATGCAAGCAATTGTTGTTGAACAAATTACAAAATCCTACGGACCTAAAGGCACGGTCAAGGCGCTGGACGGTATCTCGTTTTCGGTGGACAAAGGCGAATTGTTCGGGATTATTGGCCCGGATGGCGCCGGGAAAACCTCGCTCTTGCGCATTTTAGCCACCCTGATCCTGCCCGATGCGGGGGAAGCCTACTTGCAAGACCTGCACGTGGTGCGCGATTACAAGCGCCTGCGGTCGTTGCTGGGGTATATGCCGGGCCGTTTTTCGCTGTATCAGGATTTATCAGTCCAGGAAAACCTCTCGTTTTTCGCCGCCGTTTTCGGTACCCGCATTGAAGACAATTACGAGCTGATCAAAGATATTTATGTGCAATTGGAGCCCTTTAAAAATCGCCGGGCGGGTGCGCTTTCGGGTGGGATGAAGCAAAAATTAGCCCTTTGTTGCGCTTTAATCCACAAACCCGAGGTGATGTTGCTCGATGAACCCGGTACTGGCGTAGATCCGGTTTCGCGCAAAGAATTTTGGGACATGCTGCAACGGCTCAAAAGTTGGGGCATCACCATCTTAGTAAGCACCCCCAACATGGATGAAGCGGAATTATGCGACCGGGTAGCGCTGCTGCACAATGGACGTATCCTCGCCATGGACACGCCTGCGGGCATACGCGACGGTTACGAGCGGCCGTTGTTGGCCGTGCGTTCGGCCGATATGTACCGCTTGATCCAGGATTTGCGCCATTGGTCGGGGGCTTATAGTTGCTATGCCTTTGGCGAATATGCCCATCTTGCTTTGCACCAAAGTTTACAAGGGTTTGATAAACAAGCAGATACAGTTATGGCTGAACTGCAACAATACCTCGAAAGTCATCACCACACCGGAATCGAAGTATTGCGCGCAGCACCAGGTGTGGAGGATTGCTTCATTGCAAGTACCAAAGACCGTTAAAAACCGAACACCATGGAAGAACATGTAATTTTTACAGATAAACTGACCAAAACCTTTGGGGCTTTTACGGCCGTGAACCAGATTTCCTTTGCGGTAGAAGCGGGCGAAATATTTGGTTTCCTTGGCGCCAATGGGGCTGGCAAAACCACGGCCCTGCGCATGTTGTCGGGCTTGCTCAAACCGACCAGCGGCATTGCTATGGTAGCTGGCGTAGATGTGATGCGCCATCCCGAACAGGTAAAACGCCGCATTGGGTACATGAGCCAGAAATTCAGTTTGTATGAAGACCTCACCATTCGGGAAAATATTCGGTTTTATGGCGGTATTTATGGCCTTTCAGTGCAAACGATTCGGGAAAAGACTAAAAAACTAGTGGATAAACTGGAATTAGGGGCCCATGTGGATGAGTTGGTGCTGCGTTTGCCCTTGGGCTGGCGTCAGAAACTGGCCTTGTCGGTAGCGATGCTGCACGAACCCCGCATTGTGTTTTTGGATGAACCCACCAGTGGGGTAGACCCGCTCACCCGTCGGCAGTTTTGGGACCTCATTTACGAAGCCGCAGCCGATGGCGTAACCCTCATGGTAACAACGCACTACATGGAAGAAGCAGAATACTGTAACCGTGTGAGCATGATGGTCGACGGGAAAATAGAAGCCCTGGATACACCTGGTGAGTTGAAAAAGACCTATCACGCGACCAGCATGGACGAAGTATTCCGCAAACTGGCGCGCGGATAAAAAGATTGATCTTCAAAGGCTTATCTCAATAACCTATCGAAATGAACAGATTTTCGGCTTTTATCATCAAAGAATTCCGGCATATCCTGCGCGATCGCCGCACCTTGCTTATTTTGTTTGGGATGCCGATGGCCCAGGTGCTTTTGTTTGGTTTTGTGTTGACCAACGAGATCAAAAACGCCGCGATTGCCATTGTGGATCCATCCAAAGATGCGCAAAGCACTGCTTTGATTCAAAAATTAGCCTCCAGCGGATATTTTCGCATTGAAAAGAATTTGGAGGCCGCCAGTCAATTAGATCCCGCTTTTAAAGAAGGTAAAATCAAATTGGCCGTGGTTTTTCCACCTGATTTTGCCCGGCAATTGGACCATGATGGCAGCGCGCCCATTCAGTTGCTCGGCGACGCGTCTGACCCGAACACCGCAACGACCTTGATCAATTATGCTTCCAATATTATCCAGGATTTTTCGACCCAAAGAAAGGCGGAGGCTGTATTGCCCTATCAAATAGAGGTGCAAACCCATATGTTGTACAACCCGGAATTAAAGGCGGTGTACAGTTTTGTGCCGGGCGTAATGACCCTCATTTTGATGCTGATTTCAGCCATGATGACCAGCATTACCATTGCCAAAGAAAAAGAATTGGGCACCATGGAAGTGCTGTTGGCCTCCCCTTTAAAGCCAATTCAGATTATTTTGGGCAAAACCACGCCTTATTTGGTGCTTTCGTTTATAAATGCCATCATCGTGGTGCTGATTGGCGTGTTCATTTTTGGGATGCCGATTCGGGGGAGTATTTTGTTATTAGGCCTTGAAAGTGCGCTGTATATGTTCGTCGCTTTGTCGCTGGGAATTTTAATCAGCACCCGCGCTGCCACCCAGCAAGCCGCCTTGTTTATGTCGGCCCTGGGCCTGTTGATGCCCACGATGTTGCTTAGCGGCTTCATTTTTCCGCGCGAAAGCATGCCCTACGTGTTGCAGGCATTGGGCAATATTATTCCGGCCACCTGGTTCAACCAGATCATCAAAGGTGTGATGATCAAAGGCGCGGGCATTGAAGTGCTATGGTTTCAAACTTGTGTGTTGGGCGTCATGGCCATAGTGTTTGTAGTATTGAGCATGCGCAATTTTAAGGATCGTTTGTAAAACGCCTTTCCATCCCAATTTCGAATTTTAAACTATTAAAATATGCGTACCGTTTTTTACCTCGTTCAGAAAGAATTCCTGCAAATTTTCAGGAACAAAACCATGTTGCCCCTCATCCTGGTGATGCCTATTTTTCAGATGTTGCTGCTTTCTTTTGCGGCCAATTACGAGGTAAAAGACCTGAAAATCAGCATCATCGACCATGATTTGTCGACGGCTTCACGGCAATTGACCGGGAAATTTGCGGCCAGCCCCAATTTCAAGGTACAATCCGCGTCGTTTTCTTTCCAAACCTCTATGGACGAAATCACCCAGGATCAGACCGATTTATTGCTTGAAATACCGATCCATTTCGAACGCGATCTGGTACGGGAAGGGCATGCGCCGGTTTCTTTGTCGCTCAATGCCATCAATGCGCAAAAAGCGGGCCTGGCGAGTGGATACGCGAATGGGATTATCCGCGATTTTAATGCCGATTTTATCGCCAAATGGCTGCCCAAACAAAGCATCAAAGCTGCCCCGAGCGGCCAAATAGAAGTAACTTACAGCAATTGGTATAATCCGCGGCTCGATTACAAAACCTTCATGGTGCCGGGTATTTTGGGTGAAATCGTTTCCTTAATCATTTGTTTTCTGACCGCCATGAACATCGTGCGCGAGCGCGAGTTGGGCACCATCGAGCAATTGAATGTGACACCCATTCAGAAATGGCAGTTTATTTTGGGCAAATTCATTCCATTTTGGATCATTTCCCTGTTCATCATGCTCGTAGGATTGACCGTGGGCAAAATGGTCTTTGACATTCCGCTTTTGGGCAGTTTGTGGCTGGTATTTGGGTATACCGCGGCCTACATGCCTTGCGTGTTGGGGCTTGGGTTTTTAATTTCCAATTTTGCCGATACGCAGCAGCAGGCCATGTTTACCGCCTGGTTTTTTATCCTGATCTTTATTTTGATGTGTGGATTGTTTACCCCCGTAGAAAGCATGCCTGATTGGGCGCAAACAGCCAATAAAATCAACCCGATCGCCTATTTTGTACAGTTTATGCGGATGGTATTGATCAAAGGCGCTGGTTTTCAGGACATTAAGGGCAATTTTTACACCGTGTTGGGCTATGCGGCGGTGGTGAATGCGTTGGCGGTTTGGACTTATCGGAAGCGGGTGTGATGGCTAAACAGTAGGTTTTATGTCCATTTGAACCAAATATGCGGCGTATTCCGGGATTTTTGTACCAAGATAATAGGGTAAATTCATCAGCAAAAACGGTTTTCCATTGGAAGTTTGCAGTTGATCGATGGAATATTGGTTTCCTAATATCCGAATAGCAAAGGAGTGATCGCAGGCATCCATAAATTGAAAAAGGGAGCGTAGGGTGCCCGTTGCGCCCGATTTAACCTCAATGGGAATAATAAATTGCTGATATTGATACAAGAGGTCAACTTCAGCCTGACTATTGATCTTTTCACGCACCCAAAAATGCGGTTTATAGGAGGGTAAATGATGTTGTGCCATCAATTCCTGCGTAAGGAGATGTTGCACAATTCGGCCTTTGTACAGCACATTTAGATTTTCAATGCCAATCATTTCAACCTGAATTTGCAGTGCATGATTCAGTAGCCCAGTGTCTAAAAATTGTAAACGGGGGCGCTTTTTAAAATCCGTTTCTATTGGGGGCTTTGTGGTGGTACTCGGATAAATCAATTGAACGATGTGGGCCATATCCAGCGATCGCATCGCTTCCCCAACTTCGCGCGATTTATAATTAGAATGGCCAAACCCTTCGAAAACGATGCGGTCTTTTTCTTGTGGGGCGGTAAAAATAAGGTGCTGCAACACCTTGCGCTCTGCCGGACTTCGCGCATATTTTACAACATCATCTTTGTATGCTTGCCACAGCGATTCATAAGTTGAACCCAGGTTGGCCACACTGTTTTCCTGGATATATTGGCTGATAATTTCTGGCATTCCGCCAATGGCTGCATAGGTATGATACAGATCCATGAGCGTATCATGCGCGTAAGAGGCCACTGGAATTTGCTTCAAAGCTGCTAAGGCCGACGTATGTCCTAATGCCATCAGAAACTCCTCAAAATCAAAGGGATGGAGTACCATTTGTTCCACCCTGCCTACTGGGAAAGAAGGGACTTCATGTAAAGCGAATTCTAACAAAGAACCGGCAGCCACCACATAAACGCCTGGATGTTCTTCATAAAAATAGCGCAGCATTTGAATGGCTGCCGGCGATTCCTGAATTTCATCGATAAACAATAGGACAGAATCTTCATCCTTCGGGATGTTAAAACTCAGGAACAGCGCATCGAGGATTTGTTTTGCCTCCAAACTGCCTTCAAAAAAACGCTGATGTGTTTTCTTTTCCAGGTTTAGCGCGATAAAATGCCGAAATTCTCGCGAAAATTGCGATACCAAGGTAGATTTGCCCACTTGCCGGGCACCCCGAATAACCAAGGGTTTTCGGTTCGATTTATGCTTCCATTCCAATAACTTTGTATAGGCTTTTCTTTCAAACGGCATGGTCGTGTAACGTTTACAGGGCAAAGTTATACATTAATTGTAACAAATAGGGGGCAATTTGTGACAAATGTTGTAACAAATAGGGGGCAATTTGTGACAAACGTTGTAATAAATACAGGGCAATTTGTGTCCAACGTGCTAAAAATCTCGTGTGACCAAGCCATTAGTGCTACCTAATCGCTATTACATATTCATAATGCGCTGCTGCTTTCTTAGCATCTTTTGCCATTGCTTTTAATGATGGGAGCAAGTCACTGTCATCCTGGACCATGAAGGCGGCCAACTTCAAATTCAGGTCTTCCAAGGCGTCATTTTTCAGATCTCGTAGAAATTTTTCTCCCATGAGTTCCAGGATTTTTTTCTCTGATTTACTCATTTTTTCCAGGTCAAGCGCTGAAACCGCTTTGCGTTTTTCCCCGTAATTTCATTCAGGATGGAACATTTGGAATAAAGTGCGTTGTGAAAATCCTCCAGCGCCAATTCGAATTTATCCCGGTTAGGGTAATCTTTCCTGAAGGGCAGGGGCTTTGTTTTACCCCATTTTCTTTTGTCAATTTTAAAAAAGTCAACGGATATTCCCATGGTGTATAATACTAATTACAAGTACAAACCGAATTAGAAACAGCAGTAGCCTGAATCGTTAATGGACCGCTATAGCCCGGCGGCGGACACACATTGATGTTGCTGTTTTGTCCGTTTGAACTTTGGGTAAATGTCCCGATCACACCCGCAGTGGCGCCTCCCCCCCCGATATTCGGATAACCAAATAAAAAGCTTTGTGCCTGCAATGCCGTAAAACAGGGCACCGAGCAAACTAATAGGAACAGCAGGATACGAAAGCGCGGCATTTTTTTCATGGCATAACAAGTTTATTGATTTTCATTGGAATGCGGGGACAGATGCCCTATTTATTTCAGCCAAACTTACACTAAATGCTTCATTTCCCACACTTGTAAATTTTACGTTAACTCTTGTAAACGCGTTGATTGGATCAACACTTGCCAACTATATTTGTTGCATGAAACAAGAAACAACACTCGGCACGGCGAACAGAATCGTTCGCTTCTTCAACAGCGTTCAATCCGCATTTGAAATTGTTAAAGGGGTAAAAGACGATCCGGGCGACAACGAGACGGCGGTTTTCACCACGAAAGTAGCCAAGCGCATCCTCGAAGTGCGCAACAACCTCACCTCTTTCCGATTTGACTCCATCGAACAAATTGATGCGATCCCCGGTGTGGGCCCCGACAAGATCGAAGACCTTTTTTACACCTTTGGTCGGCCTGCAGCGGAAGCGTTTGAGTCCAATTTGTTCGAAAAAGGCCTTCTGTACGAGAACTGGACCGTGCTGCGGTACGAATACGTTTCTGAAACCGACGAAGCACACCGTGCACTGGTCGACGACGCAGCCGCGTTCCGCAAAGTGGTACATCAACTGGCTACCCGGGCCGCGATGGAAACCCAGGGATCTACAAGCGAGGAGGCCGAACGCAATACCAGCAGCATTTTAACCGATTATATCGATACCTATTCCAACAATACCCCGGAAGCCGCGATTGCTTTCGCACTTTGGTTTTTCCGGGTGGATGCCGATAATTGGTTTTCTTTCGACCGTATGTTGGTAGAAACCACCTGGTTTTTCGATTACCACAGCGATCCTTACGCGCCCCAGGAGTTGCGCTTGTTCAAAGGCTTCGACAACAGCGTGCTGCTCAACCTGGTCAATCCGACAGACCTGGCAGTTACAGTCAATGACGCGGAACGGGTAATTACCCTTTGGGTGATAGGCTTGGCGGATTAAGCGCCATCCAGGCCAGATATTCCGGCAGTTTTTCGCCCAGGAAGTAGGGCAGATTGAGTAGTTTATAGGTTTTGCCTGCCTGCGTTGTGGCCGGGTGGAGGGCGATATTTCCGGCAAAAAGGCGGACCGCCAAGTCATGGTCGCAATGATCCATGTAAATTTGGAGTGCGCGCATTTTGCCTGATTTTCCCGACTTGACTTCAATTGGTATCAGCTTGTTTTCAAAGGGCAGCACAAAATCAATCTCCGCACTACTCTGATTTTTTTCGCGCACCCAAAAATGTAGTTTGTCAAGCGGCGAATTGAGGTTGGCCAATATTTGCTGCCCTACAAGATGTTGCACCACGCGGCCCTGAAAGGCATCCCCCAAATCTTTGGTACCAATCAAATCAGCTTGCAGACCGCAGAAAAAATTCATCAGTCCGGTGTCCAAAACCTGCAAATAGGGTTGTCGTTTGTGGTCTGGCATCGGAGGCAAGGTTGTCTGCGTAGCTGGGAAGACGAGATGGCAAAGCATCGCTTTTTCCAAAGTGCGAAGGGCCTCACCAATTTCGCGCGAACCATAATTGGATTGACCAAAACCATGAAATTTGATGCGTCCTCCTGCTTCTAAAAACAAATTCTGTATGGAAAACTGCAAAATTTGTGCACGCCCCGGACCAGCGGCATATTTTTGAACGTCGTCCTGATAGGCCGTCAAAAGTGTATTATAAATAGGTTTTAGGCTCGTAAGTTCTCTTTTTTCTACGTATTCCTGCACAATTTCGGGCATGCCACCGATAAGCGCATAAATATGAAAGAGGTCAAAAAGTTTCGGCGTAGCGTAAATCGGTAAAGGGACTTCATCCATTGCTTTGGCTGAAGCCGCCTCGCCAATGGCCCTTAAAAACTCTGAAAATGACACCGGGCGCAGTACTAAATACTCGACCCGGCCGACGGGAAAGGTGTTTTTGGCTTCTAACAGCGTTTCGAGAAGCGACCCGGCTGCGATTACATAAAGATTTGGGAATTGCTCGTAAAAGTAACGGAGCCAAAAAACGGCTTTAGGCTCGCTCTGGATTTCGTCAATAAAAAGAAGTATCCGCCCTGTACCCGGAGCAATATCCCGGTCAAAAAATATAGCGGCCACCGCGTCTTCAATCCGGTCGAACCGAGTGAAATAAGCGCGGTGGTCACTTTTTTCGAGGTTTAGACCAATAAAATGGTCAAATTCTTTTCCAAAAGCCCACACGGCAGTGGTTTTTCCAACTTGCCTGGCACCGCGTAAAACGAGCGGTTTTCGTTTAGGCTGTTTCGCCCACGTTCGAAACGACTTGAGAATATCCCGTTCAAATTCCATGCTTTAAATTATTTAGCACAAAGTAAGGGTAATTTTTTGAGAAAATTGACACAAAGTAAAGGTAATTATTTGTGGGAGTGACACAAAGTAAAGGTAATTATTTGTGAGGGTGACACAAAGTAAGGGTAATTTTTTGGGAAAATTGACACAAAATAAGGGTAATTATTTGTGGTAATGACACAACCTAAGGGGTGTTACGCATTGCTGGGGTGTATTGAAGCAACATGAGGTTGGTAGGCCTGGCGGATTAAGCCCCTAATAAAAGGATGCCCTGTATGCCATGGGCGTTTTACTGGTTTTACTTTTGAATAACTTGTTGAAGGATTGCGGATGCTCAAAGCCTAATTGGTACGCAATTTCACTAATGGATAAATTGGTAGTTGTTAAGGTTTCTTTTGCCTTGTCAATCAATTTATTATGAATGTGTTGTTGCGTACTCTGCCCGGTAATGGTGCGCAGCATGTCACTCAAATAATGCGCAGAAACATTTAATTGTGTTGAAACGTACTGAACAGAAGGGAGCCCTCGTTGCGCTACTTCTGCGCTGTTGAAGTAATTGGTTAGGATATTATCTAATTTGACCAACAGGTCGCTGCTTGCCGATTTTCTGGTAAGAAATTGTCTGTTGTAAAATCGGTTGCAATAACTGAGTAATAAATCAAGGTTAGCAACCATCACATCCTGGCTAAATGGGTCGATAGAGGTTTGATATTCCTGCTCAATGCTTTTAAAAATCCCCTCCAGCATTGTTTCTTCTCTGTCCGAAAGATGCAGTGCTTCTTTTACCGCGTAAGAGAAAAAGCCGTAGTTTTTGATGGTGGTAGCCAGGGGATAGTTCAAAATAAAATCAGCATGAAAAACCAGCCACCAGCCCGAAACTTCATAGTTTTCGGTGCTACTGACTGATAATACCTGTTGCGGTGCCGTCATGGCCAATACCCCTTCGTCAAAATCATAATAACCTTGTCCGTATTTGAGTTTGTCTTTCAAATTGCGCTTCATAGAGATACCGAAAAAATTAAGCACAAACTGAACGGGTTCCGGGTGGCTCGACTTGGGTACTTCATCCATATTAACTAAGCTGATCAACGGGTGCAAGGGTTTGGGTAAACCCATCAACCGGTGTAATTCAGAGATTGAATGGACGATGGTATGTTTTACATCGTTTTTCATGGTCCAAATTTAGGTAAAATCAGGAGCGCCAACTATTCTAAATGAGGCCTCAAAGGCAGCGTTCATAGGCATGCTGAGCGCTTAGATCGTAGTTGCGGTTGTTTCTTTCGTAAAAGGCCAGGCCCATGCAATCAGTAAAAACTGGATAGGCAGCCGGATCAAACTGGCAACAAAATTTTTATTGCCAGTTTGGTAGAAATCAATGCTTTGTGGGATGTGGATGGCAAAAAGGAAAATCACCAACATCGCAATAATAAGTTTGGCCGCCAATGCACGTGTTTTAACCGGAATGAGCAGAACAGCCAAGGCTATTTCAACCAGACCACTTCCATAAATTAGCACAAGTTGCGCAGGTAGCCAGGAGGGCATCATCGCCAAATATTGTTCAGGCATGATAAAGTGCATAGTTCCCATCAATAGGAAAAGTGCAACAAGCAGGTACCGTAAAATATTGCTTCCGTTTTTCATATTAAAATTCATATTTATGTGAAACTAAGCCTTCGGATACTTCCCATAGTTTTTTTGCCAACGCGGGGTCGTATGAAGTTTCGCTTGACTGTACCAGTGCAGGATAACCTTTTAATTCGTTCATTTTAGTTGGACCAAAAAACTCCGCGCCCTTTAAATTGGGTGCTGTAGCCGCTCGGAGGATCGGCAATACCCCCATGTTTACTTTCTGGGCCAACACAATATTCATAATTTTCATCACAAATCCCGCGTCTTTTTGAAGGTTGGTCGCCGTGTAGCCAGGATGGGAAGCCGTAGCAATTGCTTGCGTATGCGATGCTTTGAATCTACGATCGAGTTCGTATGTGAACAACAAGTTGGCGAGTTTGCTTTGTGCGTATGCCTTTTTAGTATCAAAATTTTGCGAAAACGAAAGATCGTCAAATTGGATAATTGGCTCAAAGTTTTGCCCTTGAGTCTTTTTATGCAATACACTACTTTGGGTAACAACCCGACTGTTTGGCGTTGCTTTAATCAACGGCAGCAACAATCCTGTAAGCAGAAAATGCCCCAGATGATTGGTTGCAAACTGCATATCATGGCCCTGTTTGGATAAAAATCGTTGAGGGGGCCACATAATACCTGCATTGTTGAGGAGTAGGTCGAGTTGGGTGTATTCCGTTTTTACTTTTTCGGCAAATTCCCTAACCGAATCAAAGTCTGAAATATCCATCAGTAGGCATGCAACCTCCGCTGCTGGAAACCGTTGCTTGATTTCCTGCACGGTATTTTTACCCTTTTCAAGGTTACGCATCGGTAAAATTAACCTCGCGCCCTTTTCACTCAGCACCTTTGCGGCTTCAAGACCGATTCCACTGGTTGCTCCAGTTATAAGGACAATTTTACCTTTTTGGCTTGGAATTTCATTCGTTCCCCATTTTTCATTTGTCATGTTGCTTTGTTTTTAGTACGCTGCAAAGTTCTGGGCAAATAAGAAAATGGAATTATCCAAATCGTGGATCGTTGTAGCCAAAAAGGAGCAATGGGGTAATTTTATGCCAATACAGATGCGTATCCTGGTGTGAAAATAAGTTTTACTGCACCGGCGTCTCAATATTCGCGATGGCTACCCATTGTTGGTTGTAGTTGCCAAAGGGGAAAATCGCATGTTGTTTGGCAGTAGTCCCGCCGCAATCGCAGTTACCACCGGTAGGGGAAGCGGTGTATTTGGAGTTTCTGCCGTGCATCATGGTGTACTTGATCACGTTGCCGGCGTCATCCTTTACGACGGATACTACGGTGGCAATGTGCATGATCACGCCTTTAGGTACCCCGCTTGGTGGGCCAGCCAGGAGATCAATGGTCATATTGGAATACTGCTTATCGGTGTTGGCAAAAAACATCACGCTTCCAGGCCGAATCCGATTAGCATCGGCTTTTCCGTCTTCCACGATGTGCAGGTTGTGGTGCTCAAAATACCAGCGGGCAATGCCACGCGAGGAGCGGTGCTCATTGGCATTGGGAAAAATGTATTTCGATTTATTTGCCAGGGCAGGAATGCGGGCCCGAAGGCTGTCAGTGATGCGGAGGAAGATACCGGAACAATCCTGTAACTGAGGCCCGCCTACGATATAAGGCAGTTTTTCGGCTGTAATAGACTCCGTGATGTGAATCAGTTGCGTACCGATTCTATTTTCGCTCAGGACGCGATCGGGTATATCGTGATCCTCGGTTGGTGTTACAGGCGTGGTCGTGGGTGTCGGCGTTGTCGTGGGTGTCTGCGTTGTCGTGGTCGTGGGTGTTTCTTTTGTTGCCGCTGCAGTGGTGTCTGTTGAGGTCGGATTTGATGTCACCGGCGCAGATACAGTGGGTGTTGTGGTTTTTTCTACTTTGGGATCGGACTTACAGCCAAAAGAAAAAAGGGCGAGTACTACGAGTACCCCGGAAAAAGATAATCTTGATGCTTGCATAAGTTGGAAAACGTTTTGGAAAGTTTCAGAAGCGTCGGCACCATATTAAATAAACACTTAATGACGCAAATATATATTACTCGGATTTAATGTTTTATGTTGTGGGTATTATTTTTTCTATAAATCTGCCCGCAATTGATTTGTTATCTTCAATATTTTTCAATCAGGTAATTTGTATATTCATCCCGAATATCCAAATCGGATGGTAATTCAACCACGCCACTTAGGCTTTTGACCAATGGCGTGATTTCTACATTTTTAGGATCAACTAACGACCTGAGGTAAGTTTCGACCAATTTGGATAAACTGATTTTGTTTTGCGCAGCATATATTTTAGCAGACGCTATGACACTTTCATCCAAACGAAGGGTCAATTTCTTGTTCATGATGTTTTTACGTGCAAAAATGATTGGTATTTACCTAAGAAGCAATGGTTGGCGCTATTTCATTCTTAAATATCCGAATATTCCGCAGGATACATAAAATAATTAGTGTTTTTGGATACATTGTTCAGGTATTGCGGATCTGCTTTCATCTTTTTCCATAATTCTGAATCCCCAAATGCTTTCCAGTGTGCATCCCTTGCTGCTTTGTTTTCAAAAGTCGTCATGTACTACACGCAAGAACTATTTTTGTTGATGATAACATGATATTTTGGGTATGTTTGCGTGAAATTTAACCTTCCAATGGTTTGAATAACACGAAGTTAATTGTCCTGTTCCTGCTGCTATGCAACGCTCCATTGCACAGCCAGGTTAAGTTGAATTATCAACAACTCACCACTGCAGATGGTCTATCGCAGGGTTTGATATTTGATATCATTCAAAGCCGGGACGGTTTTATCTGGATCGGTACCAAGGACGGGCTGAACCGCTATGACGGCGCTCGCTTCAAGGTGTTCTCGCCCGACCCCTTTGATCCCTTTTCTATTGCCGAAGGGTACGTAAATGCGCTGTACGAAGACAGTCGCGGCTGGATATGGATTCATTTCCTGAATGGTACAGACGTGCTTGACCCGCAAAGTGGACGCTTTTTCCACTTAATGAAAGATGGGAAACCTATAGCCTCGTCTATATTTGAAGATCAAAATGACGGTACGATTTGGTGCCTGTCGGGCGGCGACCGACTCCTGAAATTCAATATTCAAAAAGATATGCTGGAAAAGGCGTTTCAAGCCGGTAACGCCAATATTGAACCGCCTTGTAAAACGTTTCCTTTGCCTGCTTTCAAAGACGAGTTCGGCAAACCAATACAGGCTATTTCCCTTCTTTTTACCAAAAATTATAAACCTCTAATTGCAACGACTAGTGGTTTGTGGCGGCTGAATCAAGGTAGCGAAAAGATGGATTTGATGGCATATACTACATTATCAATAAACCGCTTAATCCAGGATACAGATGGCAAAATCTGGATGGATGTCTATAATAATAATCCTGCTAATAGAAATGGCTCGCAAATCATTATCTGGGACGAGCAGGCGGGGATGCAACAAGGGCAAATTATGCCAGGAGCTTATTTTTCGTGGTGGCCCTTTGACGGGGCACTTTGGATCATTCAGGATAAAACTTTAAAAAAATTCCAGCCACAAAAGTATCTGAACAAGGAGCCTGCTGATGTTCAATGGCCTTTAGAAACCTTATTCCCGCAGTATGAACAAGGCCGCATTAATAACTTATTCTTAGATCGGAGCGGCATGGTTTGGATAGGCACCGATGGCTTTGGTATTGTTAAGATCAACCCTCATAATCCCACTTTCCGAAGTTGCGTTCCCCATATTCCCCAACGAAAGATCTTCGAGACACCAGCGGGCCAACTCCTTACTTCAGCCGAACCTGGCAAACTATATCATTCCGTCTATTTTGACCAAAGCACGCCTGATCAGTCCCTATCATCGCTTCATCCTATATATACACCACCCTTAACCGTACTTTATGATCAGGACGGCAATTGCTGGTCGTACGCCGTTGACTCGTTGCTGTACCGAAGGGATGCTCGTACCAAAGCGGTCCAGACATTTCCCTTGAAAGGGCGAGGACTATGTCTCGACGCAAAAAACAAGCTGCTCAGTGTCAGTGAAGCGGGTTTGCACGTGCTAGATCCTGTGACGGCACAATCCCGGCTGTTCGCCTTTAAAACACCCCTGCAACAGCGCACTGAATTTTCTCATTTCTTTTGGAAAGATGCCGAATCTACAATTTGGATATTTGGCTTTGAAGGATTGATTAAAGCAATCTCTTCCGATGCCGGGTATCAATTTGAATATTTCGTCAATAACCGGAAAAACCGCGCTTCCTTATCCTCCAATACGGTACTCAGTGCCGCCGACGATCCCCTCGAACCTAATCGTTACCTCTGGCTGGGCACTAATACAGGCCTCAACCGGTTGGACAAAAAAACAGGACAATTCAAACAATACAACATCGCACAAGGGCTTCCCGACAATGTACTATACGGTGTTTTGGCCGAAAATACGCCAAAAGACGGTACCAGGCCCGGATTTATCTGGCTGAGTACCAACAAAGGGTTGTGCCGCTTCGATGTGCGCGCCGAAACGACCAAGAACTTTACGGTTGCCGATGGCTTGCAGGACAATGAATTCAACAGTTCGAGTTATCTGAAAACCCGCAATGGCACCCTGATTTTTGGGGGGATAAAAGGCCTGACCGTATTTCATCCGGATAGTCTGCGTTTTAATCCATTTGTTCCTCAAACCCGTATCGTTGGCTTGCATGTCAATAATCAGCCATTCAATATGAGCGGACAATCGTCCATCACGCTCACACACGATCAAAACCTGCTCACCTTTGATTTTGCATCGCTTGAATTTACCAATCCGGCACAGAACCTGTACCGCTATCAACTCGTGGGCGTAGATAAAGACTGGGTGCCCTTAGGGAATAAAAACAACATCCAGTTTGCCAATCTGGCTCCCGGAACCTATACCTTCAAGGTGCTGGGCAGCAACAACGCCGGTATCTGGAGTGCGCAGCCCGCCGAACTGCGTTTTACCATCCGACCGCCGTGGTGGACTTCCTGGTGGGCCTGGCTACTGTATCTTGGAATATTGGCAGCAGGGGCCTGGCAGTATTATCTATACTTGCTCAATCGGCGCTTATCCGAGCAGGAAAAACTACGGCTGAAAGAACTCGACGACTTCAAAACCCGATTTTTTACCAATATCACCCACGAATTCAGAACGCCGCTCACGGTCATGCTGGGGATGAGTGAACAGTTGGCAAAAGACGAAACCGACGATCCCAGACGTAATAAACTCGGCTTGATCAAACGCAGCGGAGAAAACCTCCTTCGACTCATCAATCAGATCCTTGACCTGGCTAAGTTGGAGTCCAATACCTTGAAAATGAATTACATTCAAGGTGATGTGCTGACGTTCATCCAGTATGTTACCGAAAGCCTGCACTCGCTGGCCAACGCGCAAAATCTGATGCTCCGCGTCGAAAGTGACCAATCGAAAATTGTAATCGACTACGATCCCGAGCGTTTTTTGCAAATCATCCACAATTTATTGTCGAATGCAATCAAATTTACCCCATCGGGCGGCAAAGTGGTCATTCGGGCTGGTGTAGACTTGGCAGGTTTTAAAAACCTGCCTTGTCTTAATATCGCGGTGACCGATTCAGGTGCGGGAATCCCTCCCGAGGAACTGCCGCATTTGTTCGAACGATTTTTTCAGGCCAGGAACCAGGAACACGCCAAGGCAGGTGGGACAGGCATTGGACTCTCGCTGACCCGCGAATTGGTCAAAGCCATGGGCGGTGAGATTTCGGTGGAAAGCACCCCGGGCGTGGGCAGTACTTTTTTGGTGCGCTTGCCGATCACCAATAACAGTGCATTAGCGCCTTCAGGGCCCAACTTCAGGTTGGAAGCCTGGAAGCCCTCCCCTGCAAAACCGCCAATAACCCGCCATGCGGAGCCGATGCAAAGTCACCCCCTCACCGCGCCCACCGTCCTTTTGGTGGAAGACAGCCCGGATGTAGTGGAATACCTCAGTGCCTGCCTTCAAGAACATTATCACCTCGATTTCGCCTACAATGGACAGGCTGGCATAGACATGGCGCTTGAAAACGTGCCCGATCTCATCGTGAGCGACGTGATGATGCCGTATAAAGACGGCTTTGAAGTATTGGAAAACTTGAAAAACGACGAACGCACGAGCCATATTCCGATTGTTTTGCTGACCGCAAAGGCCGATATTCAGAGTCGGCTGACCGGACTGCGCAAAGGTGCCGATGCCTATTTATCCAAGCCGTTTAACCAGGAAGAATTGCTGGTCACCTTGGAGAATCTGCTCGAATCACGGCGGAAATTACAGGCTAAGTACCAGCAAAATGTGCTTTCAACCACAGTGCCCCCTGTTGAGGAACCCGACCCGGAAGACAGCTTCCTACAAAAGGTTCGAGCGGTTGTGGAAAAAAATCTTTCCGACGCTGATTTTGAAATGCCGCAACTCGAACGCGCCTTGGCTATGAGCCGCAGCCAGATTTTCCGTAAAATCAAAGCATTGACGGGCAAATCACCCAGCCTGTTTATCCGTTCCATCCGTTTGCACCACGGCAAACAAATGCTGCTGAGCACCACGCTTACGGTTTCTGAAATTGCGTACGAGGTGGGTTTTTCTTCGCTCAACTACTTCTCCGATGCATTTTTTGAAGAATTTGGAGAGCGGCCCTTGAAGGCGCGGGGCGGAGGCGAATAATATGTGCAAGACCTTCCAAGTTTTCAGATGCAACATCTAATCTATTCATAATAAGGTAGTTATATTCCAGTCGCCTCCTCCTGTGCATCATAATCAGTAAAGAAAATTTCCTACACACAACCTCAACGGTAGCGTTTGAACGATGATTGGTAGCCCACAGCACTGGCCTACCCACACCTTTGTTGCAGTTCCAGAAGGAGCCGATGATCATATAATAAACAAACTTTTAAAACATGAGAAATCTATTTTTCCTCGCGGCGCTGTTGTGTGCCGCAGTCAACATTGCCGCTGCACAAACCGTAGCGCACCCCAATGCCCAGCGCGATATTGACAATTTCAAAGCGGCCCGCACGGCCTGGAATTCCGGCGATTGGGCTGCTTACCTGACTTTTTTTACCGCTGATGCCATGGCGTATGGCGTGGGACCCCAAGATTCTATGAAAGTTGTCGATTTGGTGGCAAGTCAGAAGGCCAGCCGCGATAAGTATACCAGTGTTAAGGTGGGCAACGGTGCCATTCTGCCGGTAAACGTACCGGAAGGGGGACTAAAAGGCGACTGGATTTTGGAGTGGAACCAGCATACCGCTGTGCGTAAAGACGGCGGCAAGGAGTCCTTCCGATATCACATTAGTTGTCAGATGGTAGATGGAAAATGTCGGCGCATCACCTATTACTACAACGATGTGCCGGTAATGCGGCAACAGGGCTGGGAGTTTACGCCACCGAAAAGCAATTGATTAACAAGGTCATTCATTCAACCAATCATAATATTTTTAAAATGAGAAATCTATTTTTTATCGCGGCGCTGTTGTGTACCGCGATCAACATTGCCTCAGCACAAACAGCAGTAGGAAAGCAAGCCAACCCTGTACCAACCAAACCCATCTGTCTTGTTCAAAAAGGATATGAAAACGACCAGTTATTCTACACCACGCGCTTTAACGCAGCAGGACATATTCAGGAAAGCAAGGAGTATAAAAACGGTCAACTTAAATTGCACCGGCTCATAGAACGTGCCGATGCGGAAGGGAGAATACTGGAAGCGCGTCTGATAGACAGCATCGAAAAAAAGATATTCGTCGACAAATTTAGCCGCGATGCCAGAGGGTATGTTCAAGCCGCAGAGCGTTTTGATATGACGAATGGTGCCGCGCCAGTATTGGTATCACGCAGCGTTTATGAAAACAATCCGGCGTCTCCATGTGTCATCACCAAAATAACCAGATACGACGGCAGCGGCAACCTGAAGGAGGTCGTCAGTATTGAGTGTTTGGATGCCAATGGCAGTAGCAAATCGGTGACTACTGATAAAGCTGGTAAAGTCACAAAAACAGAAGTATGGAAGCGCGACGACAAAATTTCAGGCCGGCAATTCGTTGATGCTTTCCCCTACCAATGGATTCACAACCGCATCGAATTTACCTTAACCAATGCCGATGGCACAGTGGACCCCAGTTCAAATAAAGATGAAAACCGGGTTTTAAATGCTCAAGGGTATACGACCAGCCTGACCACGCGATACGCCGACGGGCGTGTATCGAATTTTAGGTATGAGTACGTTTGCCAGTAGTGCAATGGTGAAAAAGGGGAGTGTCCTTTGGGGGATACTTCCCTTTTCTATGGTGTTTTTGAAAAATATCCACTGATCACTTTTTCTCTTCGCATTTTGGGTATTCACGCCAGGTGTAACTCTTTTGCACTATTTTCCAAGTGCCCTCATATTTAAGCAGCAAAAAATAATCTGTAAAAATTCTCCAATTGGGTACTACTATTTCTGCTTTTGCAATTGCAGCATCTTTTTCATAATCTATTGATATTATTCTACCAATCCTATTGCTTTTTTCGCCTGTTTTAATACCAGAAATATATTGGGCTCCCGACCGTATCCAGATGCTATCTTTTGTTACGGTATACAGGTTAAAATCTGGGTGAAATGCTTTCCTTAGCCGCTCAGGTTCACCATTAGCTGTTCCTTCAATGTAGTCCATCAGCGTTTCTGTTATTTGCTCGAAATCTGATTTTTCAGGCGAAGTTTGAGCATAACTGTTCAAGCCCGTAATCAGCAATATTCCAATTATTGTGTTTTTCATTGTTTAGATTTTATTCATTTTTATTAGTTGTGATTATCGGGTGAATGGGCGCGGGAATTGGTAGAGATTGGTCAACGAAACGTTTACAGTACGGTCTGCAAAATCACTCACAAATACAATTCGCATCCGTTAGACTTATCGCTTCCACCGTTAAAAGACCCAAAAATCCCGCAGGAGGACAAATCGATACAACGCCGGAATTTGTCCCAAATATTTGTGTTTGTTGCCCCAGGGGTGAATTATACGTCAGATTAAAGGGTACCGAACCCGTGAAGGTTACAGCCACATCTTGGCATTCACCCGCACAAATGTCGTTTTGAGCAATTGAAAAACTGACCGTAGGCAAGCCCAACCACGTCACTTGGGCAAAATCATCAGACAGGTCCAAGCAGGGATCGTCGAGGGCAACCAAGCCATTCAAATTGTTTCCTGCAATGCTTCCAAGGTAATAAGTTTGACCAATAACCATCGTATTTTCATCAAAACCAATAACAGCAGCGGCACTTTGAGCTAAAATACTGCCTGCGGGGTCGCTCAAATCTTCAAATAAGATGTAACGCAAAATATCATCGGCATCCAATATTTGACCGCCCGTAAATGGCACAGTGACCGTTGATGAAGTGCCACAGAGGTTAAAACTTTGGGTCGTCACGTTACCCGCATTCGTCGTGCAGGGACAAGAAATTGGAAACGAATAATCGTTTGGCGAATCGCCTCCACCAATAATGAACGGTATATTATTGCAAGCAACCTCCCAGGTTTGCGTGTTAACATCGTATTCCCAGACTTCCGACGGCGGTGTAGTGTCGTACACAAACCAAATTAATTTTGGGCAAGTAGGGTGATTGATGGATGCGCCTCCTGCGAAAGGCATAACCATGTTCGTAATAATCGCCGAAGCCGCTGGATTGTTCAGATTGACATCTACCAATTTCCAACCTTGCGGTGTATTCATCGCTCCGTAATAAATACCATTAAGATACACCAATTCACCTGTGGAAACCCATCCGGCAGGAAACTGACCCATATTTTGCACAACGCCAGTGGTTGGGTTTATTTTGAAAATAAAAGCACTTATGGCATACAAAAAACCATCTTCGCCCCATTCCAGTCCACTTGCTGCAATATTCGGCAACGTTGCAACGGGTGTAATCGTACCAGTTAAAGTATCAACTGATTCGATTTGAATGGCGGAGTGGACTACATAAATTAAACCATTCGGGGCAATACACATATCCAACGTGCCTGCGGGTATGTCAACCAGCGGGGCAGTCGTACAAGTCTCCAAATTTACCTTTAAGACTTGACTCGTCTGTGGCGTAAAAGTACTCGCATAAACGATTTGCGCTTCAACTTTTGAAGGCTGTAAAACATATAAGATAATAAGGAAATGAAGATATTTCATTGCATTGACAATGGTTCGTAAAGATTTAAGCGGCAATTTTGCCAAGGTTGTGTAGTTTTTGGCGTGCGGGATGATTTTTTGACCAAGGGATCATTCGTAAACTTTCGTGTAATCTCTACATCTTCCAGCAGATACTTGAACACTACGTCATAAATGGGATTGGCGATGATTATACCTAATATTTTGTTTGATTTCTATTACAAAGTAAACTATTTTGGGGCGGTTTTGGTTCTTTTTTGCTTTTTTTATTTGTTGGATCTGGTCATCGAGTATGTTCGTTTCCTTGCCAAACCGCCACGCTTAGCGGGCATTTGGCAGCCACGCAAGGTTATCTCCGCTTTATTCCTTTAGAAGTTTGGTATGAAACTTTCCGTCCGTGATGATAACTGTGTCGGACTGGTTTTTGGTCGCTGTAGCCGCTCCCCAATAGAAACGATCATTTGGGTCGTCCTTTTTACAGGATTGGTTTGACAGAATTAATAATGTGATTAATGAGAAATAAATGATTTTCATATCAAAAAAATTTTGCGCTGTAACAACGATATGCTCTTGTATAAGAACGGCTTAGTTTTCGTGCTGTTAACCATTAGCCTGGTATGGTATATTTTATTCTAACAAAGTTAGACAAATAATACACACGTAGTATAGCCTCGCGCGGGCAGGAGGTGCCTTGTTATGCTTTGGGCAGCATAGCCGACCAAGCATTGTTGTGTGCGTTCTACTTTTCTGCTTTTAATTTTCTCTCGGAGGTAGTAATTACTAAAATTCCATGGATGGATTTCAAGTTTGTCGCTGCAAATTTTTCGGGTATCCCATTGCTCGATGATATCCATGTGTTGCTAAATTTTGTTTTGCTATAAACCCCATTCCATTGTCCTGCAAATAGGGTATTGTTTTCATTTAGTACATTAAATGTATACAAGTTTTCAGGCAGTCCGTCTTGAATGCTATTCCAAGTAATTCCATCTTTTGAGGATAAAAGTAATTCATCATAGGTCATCGCATATAGTTCGGTCTCATCTGAACTGATATTATGGATGCTATGGTTAGGTAAAATGTTTACCCAATTATTTTTATCTTTTTTATAAACACCCTTGTTTGTGCCAATAATAAAATTTCCCCTAAAACAAGTTGCCCCATTTACTTGTAGCGAAGTATTACCGTATCCAAGTTGCCACACCCTCGAATTTTCGTTTAGTGAATAAAAACCGTCATTTGTGCATACATAAAGCGAATTTTTAAATTCTACAAATCTTCTTATTGTCTGATTTTCAAGCCCTTTATTTTGAGGCGACCACGTTTTGCCATGATCATTTGAACAAAATATTCCCTTCTGTTGTGTGCCCACATAAATTGTATTCTTAAAAATTGCCAATGCGCCAATGTTACTTTCAATAACTTCATTCGCCGTCGGTACACTAACCCAAACGCTATCACTGAAATTGTAAAAATAAATGCCGTACTGCTTTGTTGCTACTCCGAGTGTCGTTTCAGAAACAGCCACACCGCCTAAGCCTACGCTAATTTTTTGAGGTAGACCTGAACTTGCGTTTTTCCAATTCATCCCTTGATCAGTTGAAAAGTATACGATTCCTTCAACCGACTGCATCGTTTTACTTGTATCTTTCGGATATGACACCTTGCTTTTTATCTCCAGATTATTTTCGTCTTGTCCATTGCAAGCACTTAAACAAAAGCATATTAAGATTGATATAAGGCAGTTTTGCATATTTATTCTTCTCTTTTTGATTCTTTCATCCATTGAACCATTTCATTGAATACTTCTTCCTCCGTCCTTTGGTCTTTCAGAATGGCATCATAGGTCATTCCTTTAATGTTTATAAGATATTCAACCATGATTCTGCCTTTGAAATAGTAAGTTGGCATAAAATGACCTTCTACCGCTTCAAAGGTTTCACGCTTGGCATCCTCATCAGCCGAAATGAAGCGATGTATTTCTTTTCGTAAATCATAGGTTTCGCTATTCAAGTAGGTATTCCGTGCTACATATTCAGGATACCCTTCCAATTTCCACATAGGCGGATGTTTCAACGGACTGAAATTTAGGAGGCCGTATTTGTCGGCTTGTAGGATATGTACCATTTCATGTGCCATAAGTTGAGTAAGGTCAACGACACTTCTATCGGTGTACATTCGGTTGCTTTTTAAATCTATATCTTTCTTAAAAATGATATTCCATGCTGTTGCCCTGGCAATTACGCCACTGCCTTGAAGCCCTTCAATTTTGTTAAAAATGTTATTGTAGGCTAAAAAAATCTTGTATTTGAAATCTGGATTATGCAATTCGCTCTTTTCAACGATTTCGTAGGCATTGTCCAAAATGACTTGAAATGCTTCCTTTTCGATGTTATAGTCTTTGTTGTAGTAGACCGTGAATTGGTTGTGTTCAAACTTGTTTGCAAACAAGGATTGAGGGCAGAATATTAGCGTCACTAAACCTCCAATTCCGACTAATGCAAAGACCAGCGTCCCTGCGATTGTTCTTTTGATGATTTTCTTCATTTTATTGTATATTATTGGTTTATAATTGATTAAAATCAGCATATTCGTCCATTTTCCCTAATATTGAATAATTGCGTCAAGATAACCTCACCGGTTAGCTTGACGCAATTATTCAATATTAGTACAATATCGGAATATGGGTTCATGTGTCAAATTTTATCCATAAAAATATACGCTAAGCATTAAATATCCAAATCATCCAATGGACTTTTATCTTATCCCAACTCTTTTTTGTAATGTGGGTATATATTTCCGTCGTTTTGCTGCTTTGGGCCTCGCTTGGTGTTCCTGTTCTACTCCAACCGATGCTCAAGCGCAGCGCTTGGGCGTCGATTAAAGGGGGAGCGGGAACACCAAGCCAGGCCAAAAGCAATACCTATCGCCACACCAATTTTCCAACGGCCATAACCTGCCCTTGCTCCAGTATTTTTGCGAAATAAAGCCCAGCCGACAGTTCGCCCCGCAGCAGTTCTATAGATTCATTGTACCAGGTTTTTTGCAAAACGGTTCTACCCAATGCATCGGTCAGTACGAGTGTGCGAGGGTTTAAAGCGCCTTTTTTGAAAACAATCGAAACCGCATTCGCCGCCGGATTGGGGAATATTTCGAGTTCGTTGCCCGTCCACAGCGCTTCGCTGGATGCGGATACGAGTTTGACCATCAGAAATGCAGAGTCAATGGTGTGGAAAACCTCATTGGTCATAATCACCGGGTTTTGGTTAAAATTGATGCCCGCGCGGTTGACCAGGGTTTTTCCTAGTGGCACATTGGCGCGCACCTTGGCCGAAAAACTGACAAAACCGAACGATGAATCAGGATTGACCTCAGAGCCTGGAATATTCGCGGAGATGAGTTTGAAAACAACCGAACCATCACCTGCCACAAATGCCGCAAAAGGATGCGATGCGGCCCCAAAATGCACCGTCGAAGGGTCGAGCCAAATAGACAAAGTATCGCGGATGGCCACGTAATTGACCGCTGTATTTCCAACATTTTGGAATTGAATGATGTACTCTAATTCCGTTCCGCGCTCTATAAGATGTTGATTACCAACACCTGTCGGGTAAACGATCATTTTGTTTTCGGCTAAGGAGCCGCCAACATCGCGGCAAAGCAGGTCGCTGAACGGATTGCCCGTCAGGTTAGAAAATGCATTGACAAAACCCACTTGAAAACCATTACAACCCTCAATCGCCACGCTCGGGTTGCCTTCAATCGGGTGGTTTGGTTCTTGTTCGGCACTGATACGGAGCGTGCTGCCACTCGCCGGAAGCCAGAGGTTTTTTACATCGCCGGGCGAAAAACCGGCTGGGATTTGTCCCTCCATCATAACCACGTCGTCGTCAATGATGACGTAATCGAGTGCCTGTGTAGTGGGTGCACCACCGGTATTCTGGAGGCTGAAATGGATGGTGTCGCCCGCGCAAATACCCGCTGCTTCGATGCTGGCCGTGGACCAAATGCCCGGTTCAAGACAGATGGAATCCGGGAAAACATGCGCCTCGACACAGAGTGATTGCCCAATTTCCGCCGAATCGCAGGAGACCAGGCCCGTAAAATAAAATTGTCCGGAGGCCAGTGGCGGCAGATTTCCAAGTTCAAAACGCAACGTTTGCCCGTTTTGTAAATAGGGTTTGGTACTGCCCGTGATGGTGATTTCTGCGGGCAAATACACCTCAATGGCCGCGTTTTCGGCTACTCCACCGCCAGAATTGAGGTATTCGACCTTGAACCTACTCTCCGAACACTGCCGCATTTCGCCTGTGCTCAGGTAAACCGACATCCAAGGGCAAAGTACGGTGCCTTGCACTGGGATTTCGACTTCGAGCGTCAGGCCGGTTGTGTCGGCGGGCATGGTCAGTTGCGGAATCGGGCAAGGATCCAGCAAGAAAGCGGGCGGGTCAACGGAAACATCGATCGTGTAGGCCGGGCCGCTGGGTAGGTCGGGGATGGTGAATTGCCCGGCGGTGTCGGTCGTAGCGTAATAATCGTTGCCGCCCGCGCTTGCTTTGACAATCCAGCCGGAAAACGGCATTTCGGTGCTGTCATTCAAACAGTTCAAATTCTCGTCGTGCCGAATGGTGCCGTGCAGGGTATTGGGGTAAATCACGCCGTTTGCGTCCATTTTCAAAAGCATGAGGCTCGGCGGCTGAATGCCCGCAAAAACGAAGGAGCCATCGGCCAATTCCAATCCGTCGCCGAGGCGAAACATGGGCATTCCGCGATAGAATTTTTTCCAAAGCAAGTTGCCCGCAGCGTCAAAACGGGCAATCGCCGGCACTTGAACACTCGTATTGCCGTCGAGGGCAACAGCGCCCGCCATCAAAATGCCGTTGTCGTTGGTTGGCTTTAAATGATACGGGTAAAAAGTGTGGTGAACCTTGTCGTACAAATCCACTTCCCAGAGCAGTTCGTGGTTGACGGAAAATTTCCGGAAAGGAAAATTAATGGGGAGAGAAGGCTGATTATCAGCCAGTTGTGCAAGATAATAGGTTCCGTTTTCGGCAGGTTTAAAGCCGGAAATTTGCTCGGTCAGGGGTAGTGTTATATCTTCAATGATGCCGTCTGCGGAAATTTTGTGCAGCGACTCGACGATTTCTGACGGAAAATAAGAGGCCGCTCTGAACACCACGCCACCGTCGGGCGTTGCAAAAAGTAGGCCCACCCAGGCGTAATCGGCATCTGGAATGGGTACGCCCGGCTGCACAATCCAGATCGTTTGCCCTTCGGCATTTAACTTTTGGATGAAAGACCCATCTGTAGTTCCTCCTGCGAACATCAAACCGCCATCGTTTGTGTGCACGGGGAGTTGTGAGGAAAAAACCAAGCCTGGAACTGCAACGGTATCGCCCCGAATTTGATTTCCGAAAATATCGAACCACTTCATCACGTACAGGCTATCGCCCGGAGCCATATTGGAACGTGCGAAATAGGTGCCGCATCCGGTCGGCCGGATATGTGGCGTGGCAATTTGGTCGTATTCGCCGCCGGTCAGCATATAGTTATCGCCTTCGAGGTCGGTTTCAACCATGGCGAGTTCGGTAAAAGGGTACGGCCCGGTATGGTAAGGCACGGTAGTGAGGCACCAACCACCGGGTTTTGGCTCTAATTTTGGCAGGTAGGAGCCGCCGCTTGTAATCACGGGATAGGTTTTGATAAAACCCTGCGCGGATATTTGAGTGGCGACCAACAAAATGCTCAGGAGCAGGGTCGCGATGAAGTTGAATTTGTTGCTGAATGAGATTTTCATACCGAGTTATTTTTTTGATGGGGCAAAAGTCCACTGATATTTTTTGATATTTTTGGACAAATTAGCACGACTCTCAAACCTGATTTTTGATATATTTATACTGCTTGATCACCAAAATTGAGAATATATTTACCCGAAAAGACGTTTTTTCGTCAAAAATATAATATTATTGCACAAAATTGTTCATTTCGAGCAATACTTCGACTTGCTCGAAAGTGCAATTTTTTTGACAAAAAAATCAGACGCTCAAAACAATGGAGAATACCACATTGCTCCAACTTTGGAAAAATTTACAAAAACGCGAACGACTACAACTCCGAAAATGGCTTCTAAGCCCGTACCACAACGTTCGGACCGACATCCTCGAACTGTTTGATTTGCTCAATGCTGCGCCCGAAGCGGAACTTGGTTTGCTGACAAAGCATACGATTTTTGAAAAACTTTTCCCTGGAGCGCCCTATGACAACGATGTCCTGAATCACCTTTTTTCCTTTTTGACCAAACAAATCGAGTCGTTTTTGACCTACGAGGAAATCACCAAAAACGAACCTGATTGGCACCAACTCTTTCTGGCCCGGGCCTTGCGCCGCCGCCAAATCCCTGGGGCTTTTGAACGAAAAATTGCGGTACTGGAACAGACCCACGCCGAAAAACCGCAGCGAAACGCCGATTGGCACTTAATTCGCTACCAAATTCAGCGCGAAAAACTGGCGCAACAATCCTTACAAAGTCACACAAAATCTCCCGATCTCGGTACGGTCACGGAGGCGCTCACCCATTTTTTTTTGTTGGAAAATATTCACCTGAACGCTACCGGGCTTTCGTTCAAATCGCTCTACGGTTCTGAATCGAAAGTGCCGCTTTCCGAAGAGGTACTGGCAATGGCAGCGGGTTTTGCGGAGCGGGATTTTCAAAATTTGAAAAATAGCGGAAACCAGAACGCTGTGCCATCGCCCGCTACCTTAGCCCTTGAAATCGTCCGCCTCAGTTTTCAAGCGCAAAACGACCCAGCGGATGAGGGCAGTTTTCAAAAACTAAAAACACTACTTCCCGAAAACGAGCATCTTTTTAATGCCGCTGAATGGCATGACCTCTATCGATCGGCCATTAATTTTGCCCTGCGGCGACACAATCGGGGTGAGCGTCCGGGCTATACACAGGAGGCACTGGATTTGTACCGAACATCGCTGGAAAAAGGTTTTTTGTTCGAGTCGGGCAAGTTGCCCAAGGCCGCTTACAACAATATCAACCGCCTCGCCTGCTTGCTCGGTGAGCGCGATTTTGCTGCGGTATTCCTCGAAAAATACCGCGACGCGCTGCCCATCGCCGACCGTGAAAATGTTTACCGCTTCAATCGCGCCATCTTCCACTACCTTTCCGGGGAGGACTTCCAACAAGTGCCCAAATTGCTCCAATCCTTTGATTTTACGGATGTGTATATGAATCTCCACGCCCGCGAAATGCTGCTGCGCAGTTATTTTGAGCTGGAGGAGTGGCAGTCCTTGGCCTCACTTTGCGATAGTTTTTCTACCTATTTGCGCCGCAAAAAAGACCTCGGTTACCACCGCAAGACTTTTTTGAACTTGATAAAATTTATCCGCCAGGCGATGAAACCCGGTGCCATGCAAGGCAAAAAAGCGAAAAAATTGGCTGCAAAAATCAGGAGTGCGGAGTACGTGGCCGGTCGGGAGTGGCTGCTGGGGAAGTTGGGAATGGAATAGAGGGGGGCTACCATCAATCCTCAAAAAGGGAATCTTCCTTTTTCGGATAATCGGGCCAAATATCCTCGATGCTATTGTAAAGTTCCTCGCCGTCATCCTCCATGACTTGGAGGTTTTCAATGACCTCCAAAGGGGCACCGCTTCGGATGGCATAATCAATCAATTCATCCCTGGTAGCGGGATAAGGAGCGTCTTGCAGATGAGTCGCTAAATCTAATGTCCAATACATATTATCAAGGTTTAGTGTTTTTTTAGCTCTGATGAACGGTTTCCAACCACCTCCAAACAAGCCAACTGCCTTCATCAAACGATGTATCCACCACATTCTTCAAATCACGGTAATATTTTAAACTCTCCTCATATTTATTTTTTTCATCCGGCGTGAATTTGGCGATTTCGGCATTTTCAACACATTTTATTCTGATTAAGTTTCCACGCCTGGTTTTGTAAATTTCATTTTTCAGGGAGCATGCCTGGGCCTCGCGCAAGTTGGCTTTGAGGGAAGTGCGTTGTGTTGTCGGCACAGCCGACGCGAATAGAATGGCAAAAGGCGAAAAAGCCATGCGCCAGCGCCGCGCGGCGTGGTTTTGGAGGTAGCTAAGCAAGGCAGCCTGGCGCTAGCGGGCAGCCAAGCGAGCGGGGGGCAATCGTCATAGGTTTCAACCAAATAAACAAAGCCACCAAGGGTTCCCTCAGTGGCTTTGTTTATTTGGTTCTTGATGTTCTTTTTGCCGTCTTTATCGCTCAACCAAGATCTTCCCTGATGAGCAACTACCTGACGAACACGCACTTATGAAGTATTGCCCGTTGGGCAAGTGTTTGGGTAGTTCTATTTGAAGTGTCGTTTCACTATTCGCAAGGTGCTCAATATCCATGTTGTGGATCATTGCCCCCTTTGCATCAAAAACACGAAGCGAGATCTGCCCAATGGTCGGCTGCTTCAATTTCAAGCGCACCAAGCCCATCGTTGGGTTCGGGAAAACCTGGAGGTCCAAAAATGCTTGAACCTGCTGCTCATAAACAGACGAAACGAAATTGCTGCTACTCCAAACCTGCACCTTGCCCGCTGGTGTATTACCAATTATTTCCTCAAAACCGTCGCCATCCAAGTCATAGATGAACTTGATTTCGAAGCCGGCGCCAAAAGGTTTGTGGAGTTCGCTATCGCTGGTCTGCACGGTCTCTGCGCCGTAGATGATTTCTTTTTGGCCGTCGCCGTTGGCATCAAAAAAGCCGTGGAAGAACGGGGCGGGGTCAATTGGGCCAGTGGGCACGGTGGTTTCCCAAATCGGCTGGAAGGTTGCGCCGTCCAGCACCGTAAAACCAGCTATGTCATTGCCCACGCTGTCTTGTAGTACGAGGTTGGGCAGGTCTACCATCCCATCGGCATTCACGTCCAGCTCGGCGCCACCGTAGAGCCCCTTGATAGGCATGAACAATTGAACAGGAATATCCGATTCATACACCATGTTGAGTGTATAGGCCAAACCCCCATCCGCATTAGGTAGTTTTGGTTCAATCAAGGTGTTCGTGCCGCCTCCCTGGAAGCCGGGCCCATCGCCCACCACGATGACCCGCCCTGTGTTCATGTGGCTCATGACGATGACTGTGCCCATGGCGCCGCCCATCCCGTTTGAGTTGCCAATGGCCACCACCCGAAAGCCCTGCTCCAGGAATGGCATCATGGAGGTGTTGATTTCGTTGGTTTTCGGGTTCAGCCAAAGGATGATTTCCATGTCCCTGAGGCCGCTGCCGGAATTACTGCCGCCAATCATGATATGCTTGAAGCCCTCGTTAGTAATGTCGGAATAACTCATTGACGTAAAGTTGAGGGAGAGCAATGCAGCAGGTACAGGGCTATTGTCCAATACTTCGTGGTTGGCGCCGCTAACGACAACGGATTTGCCCTCTGTGCCTTCCATTTTTAAGAAGCCATATTCATTGATGTTATCGTAGTTGAAATCCTGGCTGCCCGGCTCGATATAGTTGAAATTGCTCGGCCAGCGGAAGTTCGGTGGGGCGACGTACTGCACCTGAAAATTAAGCCCCATGACCTTTTCCGTAGGCTTGCCGTCCTTGAACTTTTCAGCTGGATTATCACCCTTCAAGCCCGGCGTGAAGCCCTGCCCCAGCACGTAAAACTGCACGCCCGGCTCGACGGCCAAAATTTCCGACTGGGCGTCGCCATCAGTGTTAGTGACGCCAAAAAGATAAGGCGATGCTAAATCAATTCCATAGGCGGGAACGAAGTGGTTGTTGGGGTTAAGCGAACAAGCAAGGACATCACCCATCATGCCTGGCTTCGGCACCAAAACCATTTCCTTTTCTGGCCCTCCACCAATATCGTGAAAGCCAAGGCATTTGTAGTCGTCGAGCGAGATGCCTACCTCAGAGGCCATGAGCACCATATTATCAGGCTGGCTGAAAGTGCGCACCACGAGGTTATTGCCCACCCGTGCGATGACGTCCCGTTTGCCATCGCCGTTGAAGTCGAAATCATCGGGCGTGAAAAGGCCAATGAGAATGGCGATGATGGAATTGGGCGGCGGGCTGCTTTCGTATTCCACCATGAGTTGTTCTTGGGCAAAACTGGCCGTTGCGCAGCACGCAATCAAGGCCGAGAGGATGAAAAGTTTATAGCATTTTTTCATGACTTAGGTTTTTGATAATGTGAAAAATAAGCTGGTTTAGCGGAACTCCACGTTGAACTTGCCCTCGTTGGTGTCATAGACCAATAGGCCCGTGGCGGGCGCTGCTATGGCCGTGCGCTGGGCAGTGGTCATGCGTGGAATGAGCATACCCTTGGCCGTGCTCTTCACGTCGAGGATGGCCGATGCATCCGACGAAGAGCCATCCGTGTTGATACCCACAGCTTGCGTGTAACTGATGTTTGCTGTTAAAAGCAAAAACAAGGGAAGGATGAGATTTTTCATTTCAAATGATTTAAACTGTTGATTAGAGGCCACACGTAAGTGGTAAGGCGATTTGTATCAATGCAAGCACAGTCTGTGCTTTGCACAGTTTGCTTCATTTGGCTCGCATTTTTAGAATGGGATTAACTCAAATCGAGTGGGCCAGGTGTGCGGATTGGATGGTACAAAGATGGCGCTGTGCCATCGGCAAAATCATCTGGGAAATCATGGATTTTGGAAAAATACCGGAATTCATAGAGACGGTGGACGGCGAAAGGTGGACGGTGGATGGGGATTGTCAACCATTAATTGGCATGGTCACGCTCACTGTTGTCCCCTGCCCCTGCACCGAATCCCACTCGATTTCCCCATTCAGGAACTGCACCCTCGACTCCACGCTGGATAGGCCGAGGCCCTTTTTCAGGCGGGCAGCTCCCACCTCGAAGCCCTTGCCGTCGTCTTCGACAAGGAGCGTCAGGCGGCCTTCGTGCCGGATGGCTTGCAGCAGCAGGTGGCTGGCTTGGGCGTGTTTCACGGCGTTGTGCGTCAGCTCCTGCACAATGCGATAGACCATGACCGAGCGGGCGGGTTCGAGTGGGAGGTCGTCCAGCCCAATAAGTTCGAGCTGGCAGCTAAGTCCCTGTCTTTCAAGGTCTTGCGCCAAGTCTTCTATTGCCCCTTTCAGCCCGGAGAGGGAGAGGGCACGGGGCATCATATTGTGCGAAATGCGGCGCACTTCGGTGGAAGCGCCGTCGAGCATTGCATTGGTTTTTTCAAAAATATCGTTGTCAGCGTTGGGGGGGGGGGCGGCGTTGAAATGTGATTTGATGGAAGCCAACAGGCCACCGAGCGAATCGTGCAGGTCGGCGGCGATGCGGCTGCGCTCCTGCTCCTGCCCTTCGAGCATGGCGGAGAGGGCGGTCAATTGGTTGGCCTGTTCCAATTGCCGGATTTCCTGCTGGCGCAAGGTATCTTGTTGCTCCGCAATGCGGTGGTTGGCCCTCATGCGGTTTTTCAGCCCAAAGAATATGACGCCAGCCAGCGCTGCCAGCGCAATAGTCAGCGCCACCAGCCAGGCTATCTGCAGCTTGCGACCCTGATTTTCCAACTCGCTGATTTTCAGCGCCTTGTCCTTTTCGGAGGCTTGGTAGCGGGCGTCCATCTCGGCCATTTGGTTGGTGGTTTCCACGTCCATCAGGCTGTCCCGCAGTTCGGTGCGTCGTAGGTATAAGTCCATAGACTCCTTGTACTCGCCCAGCCCATAATTCGCTTCAGACAATAGGCTCAACACGTTGACCTCCTGCGAACGGATGTTTTCGGAACGGCAAAGTTCGAGTGCTTCTTTCGCCAGACCGAGCGCCTCCCGGTGGCGCTTTTGGTCGTTGTACATCTGCGCCAAGCCATTGAGGGAATACACGATTTCCGTTTTGTGTCCCAGTTTGCGGCGGATGGCAAGGCTTTCGAGCAGCAGTTGCTCGGCCCGCTCGTATTGTTTCTTGAGCCTGAAAATCCTGCCGAGGTGGTGCAGGGCGTAGCCCATGGCGAATTCGTCGCCGGTGCGCTTGGCAAGCTCGTAGTCCTTTTGGTAGTACAGTTCGGCCTTGTCGAAGTCCTTCAGGTGGCGGTAGGTATTGCCAAGGTTGTTGTAGGCATTGCCGAGGGCCACCGTGTCTTTTAAGGCTTCCAAGATATTGACTGCTTCCAGCCTTAGGGCAGCTGCTTTTTCGTGCTGATTCATGCCTTGGAAAACTTCACCCATTGAGCTTAAGGCCTCTGCTTCTGCTTTACGATTGCCCAATTCACGGTTGATGCTTAGGGCTTTTTGATAAGTTGAAAGGCTCATTTCTTTATCACCCTGCATGTCTTGTATAAAAGCCATTTGGAAGAGCGCATTTGCCAAGCCCGCCTTGTCCTTTTTTGCTTCGCAAAACGCACGATATGCACCAAGATGCTCCATCGCTTTGCTGTATTTGCCCGCAAACCTGTATGCCACACCGTGATGATAGCCCGACAATTGCGTCAGGCGCTCGTCTTTCAGTTGCTGGCTTAGCAAAGTCGCACTGTCGGCATACTGCAATGACTTAGCGATATTGGGCTTCAAATTGGCCGTAACCAAATCGAAATAGCGGTGCAGCCGCACGGTGTCGTGCATGGGGCCTTGCAGCAGCCCTTCCAGGCTGTCGGGCACCGTTTGCGAAGCAGCCAAAAATGGGAGCAAAAGCGTAGCAAATTGCAGAAGGATGTGGAAGCGTCGTTTTCTCATGGTCAATCTAGCAGTTTGTACTCAATGGCCGCCTTCACCAGCCCGGCGGTGTTGCGGGCATTGAGCTTCATCAGTATGTTGCGGCGGTGCGTCTCCACCGTGCCGAAGCTGATGAACAGTTCGTCGGCGATTTCTTGCGTGGTCTTTTCGTCCACGATGAGTTGTAGTACCTGTTTTTCCCTCCGGGAAAGGCTGGGGAATGGGCTGGTCATCAGCCGTTTTTTCTCCGATTCTGGTTGCAGGAAGATGTCCAACACCTCAGCGCCAAGCGCCCGCTCGCCTCGGTGTACCTTGCGGATGGCCTCCAGCACCTCGTCCTTGCCAGCGTTTTTGAGCAGGTAGCCCGATGCGCCCTCGTTGAGCAGCAGCTTCACGAGGCTGCCCTCCCGCAGCATGGAGAGCATCAGGATTTTTACGGAAGGAAAAGCTGCCCGCACCCGGCGGCAGGTCTCCAGCCCGTCCATGCCCGGCATGTTGATGTCGAGCAGCAGCACGTCGGCAGGGGTGGTGGCGAGGAGTTCGAGCGCCCGCTCGCCGCTGTTGGCCGTGCCCACGCACTGGAAGTCGTCGGCCTCGTCGAGGATGAGTTGGATACCGTCTATGACCAATTGGTGGTCGTCGGTGATGAGGATTTTTATCATAAAATCGGCGGTTAGCTGGCCAAAGTTAGCAACTAACTTGCTAAAAATCGCAAAACCGGAAATCTGGTCCATTCCTGAAATAACCTTACACCTTTCGGGCACAAAAACGGGAAAGGGGCCTGCGAAAGAATTACACCATTTTAGATCAATATTTCAATTCAGGAGATAAAAAATAATAATCGAAGCCGATGAGTTGGACAAATAAGGCTTCAAATGGGAGTACTTAACGCGCATATTTCACAACACCAAAGGCGTTCAATATGCAATTTTATACGATATCGCTTGGTTAAAGTTGGAAAATGGAAGTATTGAAATACTCAAAAAGTAGCTAATTGTACGACATTTTGCAATTGGCACACATTATTTGAAGTAGGTTCAACGCATCCTACGCTGCAACATCACCCAAGCCGATTTCTTTAAGAACCATTAATAAAAAGGACACATAATCAAGGCACGAAGAACGCCCATTCCATCCATTTCCAAACCCGATATTCCGGATCGATTGTAAATTCCGGATCACCCACTTGCGGCAAAGCGAGCGTTTTAAGTAAGGCGCCGTCCGACAATCTCCAAATACTGGCTGACTTATCGGCATGGCTTCCCATAATGTATTGATTATCAGGCGAACAGGTCACTCTTGTTAGCTCGCTTCCTTGCAGTATGTGTCGTATGTTACCGGTTTCTGTATCCCAAACGTATACTACCCCCGAGCCACGCCCGGCTGCCAAGATTTTTTCGTCGGGAGAAAAGGCGAGGAACTTGATTTCGCTTTCCACTTCTATCCTTTCGTTTTTTGGGAATTGGAGTTCAGTCAGGCGCTCCAGTGTTTTGCCATCGACCATGGAGGGCAGTCCGTAACGCAGTCCGGAAAGCGCCAGGTATGTCCCTGTAGCGGAATAGGTCGCACGGTATTCAATCCAGGAACCATCTCTAGGTAATTGTTGAACGAATGACCCATTACTCGAAAAGAGTTGAACCGAGTCTCTTTCCTCGATCAGCACAAACATGCCATCCGGCGAAATCGTCATTTGGGAGGGTTCTGAGGAGTCGGCTTTCGGGAAAGCAAACTTTTTTTGCCGGGTCGATTTATCCCAAACTTCCCGCAGTTTATTGCCCGAATTAATGGTAAACAGTGTGCCATTAGATATGCTGGTATGCGCCTCGATGTCATTCCGGCAAATTGTTTCCAGCTTAAAGGTTTTTGCATCCATGGTCAGGTAATCGCAGACCCTGGTATAATTATCCGCTAGCGCGGATTGGTGAATCAGGAATTGCCTGTAATCCGACGATTGTTCTATGCTCCTAATTGTGTTCATTAATCCTTCGAAGTGCTTGACTATTGTATCGTTAGTGAAATTCCTGAAAAATGGCGGGAACTGTCCAACAATGCCATATTCTCTTCCATCCGGTGTAAAACACACATCCTGTAGCCAGTAACTGTAAGAACTTATGGATACTAACACTCCGGTATTCAAATTCCAAATTACAGGATAATGATCGGATACGGTTGCCAGCAAAAACTGCTCATCCGGTGAAATTTTCATGGACCATACACAACCATCGGCATATTGAGTAATTGGAACTCCGATCGTTTTTCCTTTAAAATCTCTAATCACGATATTTTCGTAAGTGCTGACCAGAAACTTCTGGCTTTTCGGAAAAAAACGGATGCCGCCGTTCATGTAATTATAGGCAGGGCCTGAAAACTTCCTGATAATTTTATTTTTTTTTATATCCCAGAGCACCAATAGCGAATCGCCACCTACCAGCATGTAATTACCGTCGCTTGAAATATCCAGTTTTGTAATTTTTTTGTTTGCAATTTGGATATTCAAGACCTTCATCAACCATTTTAAGGTTGATATGTTAGAGAAAAAAGTTAAAATATGGTATTTAGTCCCTCTACCTCTACCTGGTTGATCAAAAACGTTGATTATTTTTTCACCTGTAATATCCCACTGTACAATGGAGTCATCTTCAGTGGCTACTACCAGACTTTTACTGTCTGGGGTAAACAAAACGGCTACAATAAAACTCGCGACCAACTTGGTGTACAATAATTTGCCTGAGTTAAATTCAAACACGGAAAAACTGTTACCTTGTCCGGTCGCAATAAATTGTTGGTCATTGGATACAACCATATGGTATACAAAATTTCTGGAGGCCAAAATAGTTCTGACCAGCACACCCGATAGTTTATCCCAGATCTTAATCGTACCGTCTTCCCCACCCGTTATCACAAATTTATTGTCATTTGAAACGACAACACGACGTATTGTGCCATTGTGCCCGCTCCAGGAAAACTTGTGACTGTTTTGAGTATTTGAATCCATTTACATATCATTTCTTGTTTGCCCAACGGCGGCTTCCTTGCATACCGCCGCGCTTAGCGGGTGGTTGGCAAGGAAGAGTTATGGGTATAATTTCAATTTTCAAGTTCACCCAATAATTGAAACAAACCTGTTATCTTCATACCATCTTTAATTTCTTTAACCCTCATATTCTCTTCGCAGAAGAATATGTCTAAATCAAATAAGTTCACAATTTCAGGGTGATTAATTAATTGAACTTTAATGATTTTTCCATTTATTACTTTTCCATTAGATATTGTACATTTTTCTACACTAATTACTATGCCTATGAAATCAAAGCACCCAAATTCTGCAAGATTTTCATTTGGCATATATGCACAAAAGTCTTCGCTGAATTTTTGAGAGTCATTTTCGTCAGACCTATATACATCTAAGACATAGCCAAACCCAAAAAGATTTACCCTGTGATTTATATATTTTTTATATATTTCATTGTTTTCAAAGTAATCAATACACAAAAATTTCAAGCCAAAAGTATCTTTCCCACTACCACTAATAACAGATACCAATTTGTTGTAATTATGCCATTCATGAATTTCTTTTATGTTGAATTGGAGAGAACTTTTTTGCAATAATGTTGGGAAAAATAATTTAATCCCACCCATCTCTATTGCTTTAAATTTTATTTTATCAAATACTAGATTATGCTCAACGTACAATCCATTGTTTTTTATTGAATCAGTTGAGATACAAGTTGAATAATATTCCATTTTTATATTGCTCCCTTGGTCTCGCAATGAATTAAATCCAATAGTTGCTCCCCAGGTAATCTCAAAATTTCCATTATTTACTTGTTTTATTTTGATCCCTAATTCATTTGTTGAAACTTCTGGTTTTATAATTATTTGCTCTTGAAAATACTCAGACATAGTTCTCTTCACTAATTGGGTAGCCATTATCTTATCAGTCTGGTCACTGGTAAAACCAAAAATATTTTGATATGTAAATTCAGTGCCATTCCAATCATAAGGCACTTTAAATGTTCCTTTTTCATTGTTTTCTCTTTTGTATTCAACATAAATACAATTCAAACCATCTTCTTCTGGATTAATTCCTTTTCTATAAGTTTGTGTATGGTAAAATATTGCATATGATTTTATCTTATTTAAACTCAATCGACTATTAAATTCTAATCTCATTTTTTCGATAACCTCTTCTGCGGAAATATTATAGCTGTCATCTTCATTCAAATAGATATACCCAACCAACTCATCTTGGTCGTTTTCAAAGGATGCAATCGGAGAATAATTCCCATTGCTATGATTTCTAATGTAAATAATTAAATATTCTGCATATTTGAACAGAAAATCAAATTCTGATCTCGGAGAATTTTGAGGACCCTGGTCATTGGTAGACGCACTGCCACTTTTGTTTTTGAAAAAGTCGAATAGTTTCATATTTTATTTTTTTACCCAGAACTCAGCATGTTCGTCAATTCCCCCTAATAGAGCCCATTGCGTCAAGCGAACCAGCGAGCTTAGCTTGACGCAATTGTTAAACATTCTTATAATATCGGAATGTGGGTTCATGTGGCAAATTTTTTCCTTACAAATATACGCTAAGCATTAAATTTCCAAATCATCCAATGGACTTTTTATCCCTACCCAACCACCTCCAAACAAGCCAACCGCAACAACGCCATATAAGCCAAGCCCTTTTCCTGGGCAAACGCAATATTACGCTCCGGGATGCCTTCCGGGTCAATAAAATGCCGCACCGCCTTGGTAATACTATCCTCGCGCAACAAATGCAACATCGGGTACGGCGAACGGTTGGTGTAATTGGCCGGGTCATCGTCGGTGGCGCCCGCAAAACAATAGGCAGGGTGAAAACTGGCTAACTGATAAATACCCTCATATTCCAGTTCTATGGATAAATCTTCGGCCAATTCAACCAAATCTAAGTAATCGATAAAATCCGGAAATTGCTCGGGAAAGATGAGTAGGGTGGTTTCAATATCGGGCGATGCATCGAGGTAACGCAATTCTTCCTCCACCGCCGAAAGGGCGCTTTTTAGGGTTGCATCCGATAAAACTACATAACGGATGCTTTTGCGCAACATGGCTTTTGCCGCAAACGGACAAAAATTGCAGCCAATCACCACGGAGTTGATCCATTGATTAGTTTGTGCAATGACGGTGGAGGAAGTCATAGGCGAATTATACCTTCTTAGGAGGCAAATCAAATGCCACAGCCTCATGGTCCATATGACCATTGTGCGCGCCATCGCAAAAAGGTTTGTTTTTCGACAAGCCACAGCGGCACAAGCCCAGGGTGGTGCGGCCTTGCAATCCGTACTCGTTACCTTGTGGATCTACAATGATAAAATCGCCTTCTACTTTGAGGGATCCGTTGGAATTAACTGTAATTTTTGTGGTAGACATGGTATGTGCTGAATTTTTCGGCAAGGTAAGCAGGTTTTAATACAACCAGTTCATCGCTTTCGGAAACTCTTTGCCCCAGCGTCCTTCGTTGTGCAAGCCTGTCGGATCTACTTCCAGCCGAACTTGCAAAGCGCCGGCGGGCATCCCGCGTTTTTCGACCGCGTCTTTGAATTTTTTGACGTTGTTGACGGTATTGGAGCCTTCGCGCTCGCCTGCGTACAAGTACACTTTGGTTTCCGGCAATTTGGAAAAATGCTCCGAATCGGTATAAATCCGGGGAGAAACCCACAAAGAAGGCGAGAAAATCATGTATTTTGAAAACACCTGCGGAAACAACATGCCCGCAAAAATGCTGATCAGGCCGCCCATGCTGCTGCCACCAATGCCGGTGTGTTCGCGCCCGGCGAGGGTACGAAAGTTTTTATCAATATAGGGCTTGAGGGTTTCTGCCAGGAATTGGGCATAATCGCGGCCCAGTCCATCGCCCCATTTGTGGGTATCGTAGGGCATAAACTCGCGTATGCGTTCCTTCCCGCCGTGGTCAATGGCTACTACGATCACTTCGCCTTTGCCTTGTTGGGCCAGGGCCGCCAGTTGTTTATCCACCCCCCAGGTACCGAAAGGAGCATCGTCTTCAAACAAATTTTGTCCGTCCTGCAAGTATAATACCGGGTAGCGTTTACCGCTGGTTTTGTAATTCCAGGGCAGCAAAATAGAAATGCGGCGACGGCGACGCAATTGCGGCACGTTAAAACGTTTTGCAACAATCTGTATTTCAGGAAAATACATCGGATTATATGTGCCACTGTGCTGTTTCCACTGGGGCACGAGGTCGCTTACATTACCACGCGGATGCTCAATGTGCCGGTTGGAGGGCGGAAACCCATCATATCCGAGTTCTTCGCCTTCCCAGCCGCCTTTGGTGTATTTATATTCCAGCACCATATTCCGTGGAAAAGATTGCTGAAACGTAAACCGATAATGCCCTTCCCGCACGCGTTTCATCTCATAACGCGCATCGCGGGCCATCCAGTCGTTGAAATTGCCGGCGAGGTACACAGTACGGTCGTCGTCTTGAGGCGTAAAGAGTTCGAGGGTGAGCATGGAAGCAGTTATTCCTGAAGAATGCGTTCCGCTGGCTGCGGCGCTTGCAAATGTCATACGCAATTGTTTGGATGAGCGGTTTGGGCTTATGCTTAGGCAAAACGAATGCCAAGTAACGTCCATCGGCGGTATGCGGATTACATGGGGCAAATATGTACCATCTATGGGGTATGGCCAAAATAAGTTATCCACACTTAACCTGCCCAAAAACACAACTGCGTAACAGCGGCACCGAAGTTCCACTGTTACGCAGTCAGTATATCTTAAAACAACGAATCTACTTGATTGTTTTGGTCAAAAACGACCACAGCAGGTAAGCGGGTGCAATGTGCAAAACGTCGAGTCCCAAGGCCATCACGGTTGGGATACCGGCAAAAAACGGGTTGCCCAGGGTGATCACAAAGACTGCAAGGACGATCCAGGTAAATATCTTTACCGGCTCGGAGGAGAAGCGCAGGAGCAACAGGAAAATCACCAGACCAATTACGCTGGGTAAAATGGTACTGAATATCACGGGTAAAATGGTGATGGTTTGATCGTGGTTTGGACCGATACCGAACCTTGGATCAATAATTTTAAAGGTAAAAAGGGCAAAAAACAAGATGGAATTAATGACAACGGCCAGGCCAATGGCTTTGGCGGCAGCAATTAAAACGGTGGAAGTAGAAACGGGTGTGGACATAAGGCAATTTTTAAAAGGGTGAACGTTGAGGGTATTAATATTTAGTGTTAAAACATCTTTTTGGGCAAAAAAAGGGCTTATTCCCTGAATTTATCCAGTAGATGGGCAAGTTCCATGGCTTCGGCCTCGGTGAGCGCTTTTCCGGGCATTTTTTCCTCGAAAATACCGGATGTTTCGATGTCGGCGAGTAATTTTTTGCCTTTTTCAGATATCGTCACAATGACCATACGACGGTCATCCTGGTGTGCAATACGTTCTGCAAGATCGGCTTGTTTGAGTTTTTCCACCAATCGGCTCACGTTGCTGCTGCGGTCGATCATCCGGCTTTTAATATCCAGGACCGACAAGCCTTTGGGGGCGCTGCCATTCAAAATGCGTAGAATATTGTATTGGGGAGGCGTGAGGCCAAAGGCGCGCATCTGGCGGGTTTGCAAGCAATCCAGCCAACTGGCGGTAAATAAAATATTGAGGAGTGCGCGCGGGTGTGGTGCCAGCGGACGGGTGTTTTTTAATTCGGTTTCCAATTTCATGACGCAAATTTAAGTGTAATAACACTTAATGTCAAGGAGAGTTTAAATAAAAAAAAGAGGTAGCGTCAACTACCTCTTTTTCAATTTTTTATATATTGGATGATTTATTCATCTGCATTCAAAGCATCAAAGTCGAACAACAAAGAGAAACGCAAGGTATTATCCAGTGGGTTTCGGTTGTTGGTGGTGGGCACCAGGTAAGAGAAGTTGAGGCCAAAGATGCTATATTTAACACCCAAACCAACGCTCAGGTATTTGCGGTTGCCTTTCGAATAGTTTTCGTAGAAATAGCCCGCGCGGATGGCAAACTGATCGTCGTACCAATATTCCAAACCAATACTTTTAGTAACCTCTTTCCATTCTTCGGATATGCCACCAGGCGCATCACTAAAGGAAGTGAATACCCCGCGCACAGGCGACAATTCTTTATAGTCAGCGCGACCATTGCCATCTTCATCAATTTCAGGACGCGGCGTTGGCACCAGCAACTTGTTCAAATCGGACGTGATGGTGAAGGTATTGTATTGGTCGAGGTTGACGCGCCAGGCAAAGCCGAGGCCCATGTTGGTGGGCAGGAAGTCGCGGTTAACCGAATTGGTGTAAGTAATTTTAGAACCCAGGTTGGTGATGGCCAAACCAATAGTCAAGTCGCTTTTTTGGCTGATAATTTTCAACGGCGTTTTGTACGTCATCGAAATATCGGCAGCACCTGCAATACCCGGCTTGATTTCATTGCCTTCTACAACCCGGCCAGTGGCAAGGTTGGAGTAGATAAATTTGGCGCCAATGGCTGCCGAAAACTTATCGGACAATTTACGGGAGTAGGCACCAGTAAGTTCCCATTCGTTGGGATTGCCACTTCCGAGCGATTGACCGTTTTCGTCGGTGAAGTCGATACTACCCAGGGAGAAATAACGCAATCCGAAACCGATAGCCTGAAATTTATCCAGTTTTACGTAACCCGACAGGTAAGCCAGGTACACGTCGGTCAAACCCAAATTGCGCATCCAGGGGGTATAAGTAGCCGAAATTGCTACGTTTTTATCTGCAAATGCCAGTTTTGACTGGTTGTAGTGCATGCCGTTTGGATCTGCAGAGGTGGCTACACCCACATCGCCCATCGCGCCGCCACGGGCATCCGGAGTGATGCGCAGAAAAGGAACCGCTGAAGTTACGGCATTCGCACAACGCTCGCCGGTGATAGGGTTAACGCCATCTATACATTTCGCTTGTTGCGCCTGTACCACGGTTCCGGCTAATAATAAAATGACGCAGGATAAAACCGGTGCGAGCAAATTTTTCATGTGTGCATTTAATTTTTAAAGATCATCTTTAACCGCTACAAAAGGCTAAATCCTGATCTCAGTGTTAGGTTTACGTCTGTTTTTCTCAAAATCACGCAAAAATACATTTTTCTTGCGTGTTGTGATAAGATGACGCGCTTCGATAGGACCAGGTTGCCTGTATCCTGCAAAAATCACTACTTGAGGATCACCAATTTTTCAAAATCGCTCTCCGCCGTCACGCTTGTTCCCGCAACATCCGTGCCACGCACCTTCACGCGGTACACATACACGCCGCGCGCAAGCACATCGCCGTACTCATCGCGGCCATTCCAGTTGATATCGGTTACCCGGAAGCCATCGGTTGGAGCGCTGTGGAAAATGGTTTTTACCAATTTGCCCGAAACACTGAATATATTGATCTGCACATCCAATACTTGTCCGGCCAGGTTGTGGTCAAACTGAAAATTGGTGTTGGTTGTAAATGGATTCGGATAATTGAGTACATGGTCCAGTGCCACTTTTCCATCTTCAGCCACCACAAATTCGGTGTACCCCACGCCCGGATTGTTGGCAATGTCCCAGCCTTTTACCGACAAAGTGTGCCGTCCCGGACTCAGGTTGCGCAGCGGGTAAATGGCCTGACCACTGCGGTAATCATCTTGCGCACTTTGGTAAAAATCGTTTAAAACTACGGTTTCCAGCACGTTTCCATCCAAAACCGCGGTCAAATCATGCCCTAAACTCGCACCCGTCACGTTCATGCCATAATCATCGGAGCATTTTACCAATATTTTCGGATCCAGGTTGGTCACGCCACCAAATACAAATGCATCGGTATTGAGGTAGGGCTGTATGAGTGGTGCCTGATCGTCTTTAATTAAATTCGCATTGCCGCCAATAATCAAATTGTCCTCTGCGCCCGCAGCATCCAATGGGGTGCCATTATCTGCATAATAGCTGATTTTCCCTTTGCCAAACGCGTAATTGATGTCTTTGGGAATGATAAATTTGATTTTAAAATTGCCGTTGGTAACAGTTGCACTTCCTTTAAAAATGACATTGCGTTGTACCGTAAAGGTCCGTACATACGAACCGGCATCTTGTCCGAGGGTTTGCAAATTTTGCGCCTTATCAAACAGGGTCACATTCACTTTTCCGTTAAAATTGCTCAAAATATTGCCCAGGGTATCGGTTACAATACCTTCAATTTCCACCGGCATCAAGGCTTTCAGGGTGTCGGGCTGACCTTGCGTGATGGATTTGCCATTTATTTTGGTGGTAGATACCCGATAATCGGGCAAGGCCAGGTACATGGCCGGGTCGCCCAAAAGCGTAAAACGCCGTGCATTGTCTTCGCCTGATACAGAAGGGGCATTTTTAGCCGCTTGCAGGGTTGCGCCGATGGTTTTATACACACCGTTTTCGCGTTTGAACAGCACATTTTGTACTGCATCGGTAAGCCGTTCGTTTCCGTCGATGTACACCGCGCGTACGGTCGTAAAGAGGGCTACTGCCCCGGATTTTACCTTAATGAGCGCTTGTTCGCCGCCGGTGAGGTTCGTATAGTCGTCGTATCCGCCAAAAGAACAGGTCGCGGTAATGATCAAAGGGTAGCGGTTGGGGTTTTCCCAGCCTGCAATGTCGTTGTTGTCGACCACCCGTTCTTGCGCCCAGCCGCGTGGACCGCCGTGGCCAATGTAGTTCATGACGAGCATGCCCTTAAATACATCAGAGTTGATGGCCGTTTTGGCATCCGGGTACCGCTGACCGGCAGAAGTTGCCACTTGTTGGTAAGCATCGAAATACACTTTTTCGATGTTAAACCACTTTTCCGTTTGGGCCGTTTGAATGGCCAATTTGTCGGCCTGGTCGATGTGTGGATTGCCGTCTTCATCATCGGCGATAAAGAGGGAGCGCTGGCGCCAATCGCCCAAAGTGGCCGGATTTTTCTCGTAATCAATGATTTTATCTACCACAGCTTGCGCATCGGTGGTGTTGCGGGCAATAATGCGCCCTGCTGCCACGTCGAGCAAACCGCCTTTGATGCTAGCACCGTCTTCCGGACTCAGCAATGCATAAAAATCGTCAGAAGGGTAGGCCGTAATGGGAGAGAATGATTCCGGTGTTTCGTACACCGGGATAAAGTCTTTGTTATCTGCGCTGTTGGTGTTGTTTTTAGGGTCAAATGAGCCATCGCCAAACAGCAACAGGTATTTGAATTTAGACGGATTGCGTTCAAACAGCATGCGGGCGAAATCGCGGATCGCCACAATGTCTTTCGCCCCGGAGGAAAACTCGTTAAACACCTGGTTTACGTTTACCGAAGCCACCGTCAAGCCGCTGAAAGATTTGCGGTGTTCGGCCAGTTCGTTGGCCTGTTTTTCAAATTCAGGGTGGTAAATGATAACCATATCTACATTGTCGATGCCATGCAGGTTTTGGTTGGCAACCGCGCCCAACGCAACTTCCGGTTTCGGGAAGGCTGCATTATCGAGGTAGGCAATATAGTTGCGCAGGATATTTTTGGTGGCAGCGCCAAAACTCACGACGCCGTTGTTGTTGGTAAATTGTTGTTGTACAGGCACTTGTGGGTTGGTAAGGTCCCAGATGGTCACATTACCTGTTACGCCCGACAAAATGAAATTCACGGCATCCTGGTCGATGGTTTGTACATCGCGGAATTCCATCCATTGTCCGTCCATAACCAGGCGGCGGCGGGCATTTACTTCTATATAGTCGATCCAGCCTTCGCTTTGTTGGCTTACATCCGGGTATTCGAGGCTCAGGTTTACTTTATCGCCATCAGGTTTAAAAGTGCCGGTAAAGATCGTATTAGCGGCATACGATGCTTCATTGTTGCTCACACTCACCGCAGAAATGGTTCGGTTGAAGGTGGTTGCGTCGGCGGTTAGGCGCACCGTTTGTCCAACGCCGCTTCTTCCGGCAAATTCCGCTCTGATGCGGGCGGTGCTGTTGGCTTCGAGGTTGGGGAAGTTCATTTCGTAGCTGCGCTGGCGGGTTTGGAAGAAATAATCGCCAAACCAGCGGCGGCCAGAACCGGTACCGGTACCTGAGAAGTTGAGCAGATTTACCTTTTCATCTTCAATGCGGCGTACATCGTCGAAGGTGGTGGTATTGATGCTTGCGGGCACGCTTGCTTGCTGTCCGACCCGCAAACCTGTGCCTGGAACGCCCGTTTTAATAAAATAATAGGCTGCGCCGTCGTATAAATGCTTGCGCACCACCAATTGCGGATCGCTTGTGCTGGGCCGGTACACCCAAGGGTTGGGGCCAACGGCATAAAACAGGATATAATCGCCGCTGTCGAACTTGCCATCCGATTCGCCGACCACTTGGATGGCGTTTTCGGTCAGGTCGTCGGGCCGGGCGTCTGCATTTTTTTCCGACAGCATATTGCCGCCATTGCCGTACAGGCGGATGCTGCGCGGGTCAATATTGTCGAGGTTGCTGATGCCCAGGGTGGTTTTCAGGAACGTATAGTCCAATTTATAAATGCTGGAGCCGGTAACGCCAAATTTGTACAGGGTACCGTCTGCCAGGGCTGAGTTATAAGTATTCGGTCCACCGCGGTCCGTTGCGCCCACGGGCAGCGCTTTTATATTGATTTGCAGGGTAAATTGGGTAACCCGTTCGATTTTGTTGCCGGATTTGCGGGCCGGTATAAAGCGGACTCGGCCCCAGTACCGCGTGCCTTCCTGCTCTACAAAGGTGCTGATGTTGAGGTTTTCGCTCAAAAAAGCATCATCTGCACTGGTTTTTTTGTTAAAAACCTCGTAGTTGGCCGAAATCAGGGTAGCCGTTATTTCGGATGGACCTTGCAGGGCGATACGCTCGGAAAAAACAGGTAAACTGGGCGTCTCATCGCTGAAGGCACTTTCCTTGAAGCGCCAGGATTCGAGGGTTTCGCCGTCCGAAAAAGTATGTATCCGGGGGGCACTTTCCCATTCTATGTTTTTTTGCAGGGTAATGCTGTTTTGTGCCGGCAGGATGTAGGCGGCAGCGATCAAAAGCAGGATAAACCAGTATTTCATATCTTTCATTGCTTGGATAGATTTCAAGGATAAAGGCGCAGGATGGCCCGCTTAGGTTGCCCGTAAAAAAGCATAAGGGCGAATGCTTGAACAAATGAACAAAGAATTAGATCGAATGGCCAAGGAGAAAATACCGAAATGCATAAAATTGGCACGATACTTTTCATGGGCTTGTTTTACTTTCGCCGCTTCAGAATCGTCCTTACCAATTATTTATGACCACACCACGTATCTTGATTATCGGCGCCGGCGGCCAAATCGGCGCTGTATTGACCTCCGCTTTGCGCCAGGCGTACGGAAATGACAACATTATTGCCACGGATGTGCGCGATTTGGGCCAGCAAGCCGGTCCGACCGAAATCCTGAATGCCCTGGATGGCCCGGCTTTAGATGCCTTGGTGCAAAAGTGGAACATTACGCAGATTTACCACCTGGCAGCCATTTTGAGCGCAACCGGTGAAAAAGACCCCATGTGGGCTTGGAATATTAACATGAGCAGTTTGTTTAATGTGCTTGAAACGGCGCGCCAACGCAAACTGGATAAAGTGTATTTCCCATCGTCCATCGCGGTGTTTGGCGAATCCGCCGACCGTACTTTAACGCCGCAAACCGAAGTGCTCATTCCGGCCACGGTGTATGGGATTAGTAAGGTGGCGGGTGAGAACTGGGCCAATTATTATTACCACCGGTATGGTTTGGATGTGCGTTCGCTGCGCTACCCGGGCATTGTGGGGTATCAAAGCATGCCAGGCGGTGGCACCACCGATTATGCCGTGGATATTTACCACTATGCAGTGCGCAATGAGCCTTATACCTGTTTTTTGAGTGAAAACACGCGTTTGCCTATGTGTTATATGGACGATGCGATTCGTGCTACCTTAGAGCTGATGGATGCGCCTGCCGAAAAACTGACCGTGCGCACCAGTTACAACCTGGCGGGCATGAGTTTTACCCCGGCCGAGATTGCGGCGAGCATTCAACAGGAGATTCCAGGATTTCAGATTTCGTACGCGCCCGATTTCCGCCAGGCCATTGCCGATTCCTGGCCCGGCGCAATTGACGATTCCGCTGCGCGTGCAGACTGGGGCTGGAAACCGCAATACGATTTGGCGGGCATGACGCGGGATATGATTTTGCATTTGCGGAAATAAGGGGGGGGATTTGGGACTTTGGTAAAATCTATTTAAATTTGATCCTTTATATTCGGAAAATGAACAGACTCGAACTATTTGTACCAGCGATCATTAAACTTTGTGAAATGCACAAGGTTAAAAGTTTGTATGCATTTGGCTCCGTTTTGACAGACCGTTTCAATAAAGAGAGTGATATTGACCTAATTGTGGATTTTTCAAATATTACGGTTGAAGAATATGCAGATAACTACTTCGACTTCAAATTTGCACTCCAAGATATGCTCAAAAGGCCGATTGATCTTTTAGAGGAAAAAGCGATAAAAAACCCATATTTTATACAGTCTATTCATCAACAAAGGCAACTTGTTTATGGACAATGAAATTAAAGTATGGCTTTATGATATTTTGAATGCCATTTCGGAAATTGAGAGTTTCCTCCAGGGAAGCACGATGGATTTTGCAATATATCAAAGCGACTTGCGCACCAAACGCGCTGTTGAGCGGAACATTGAAATAATTGGAGAAGCGCTCAGTCGAATTTTAAAATGAGATGAAACGATTTTAATTTCAAATTCTAGGAAAATTGTCGATACAAGAAACAGGATTATACATGGGTATGACACTGTTTCAGATGACATAATTTGGGGGATTGTAATCAAGCATCTTCCAATTTTACATTCAGAAATCCAATCCTTATTGGACGCGTAGAAATGTACCCCCCACTGCAACAAGGCTAATGTGTGAATGCTGCAACTTTTCCCTGTAATTATGTAATATCTGGTGCTTATAAGCAACCGAACTTTGGCGCGGAAAACCGTTGCACAAGGTACCGTTTAAGATGAAAAATCAAGTAATAAAACGCATGTTTGTAGTACTACTGACAACACTTTTAGCATTCATATTAATAATCGCCTGCATTTTAATAATATACAGCCCAGGCAAAATCGAACCAATTTTAGATGATTCCGGCCAACCTGTTCCTGGGTCAATTTCCGAAAAAACATTCATCGACATTGGTGGTGTGCGACAAGGGATGTTTATTCGAAGTAAAAATAGCAATAACCCCGTTTTGCTTTATGTACACGGCGGACCTGCTTTTCCCAATTATTTCCTGTTTGACCAATATAAACCCGGACTTGAGGAGTATTTTACCGTTTGCTATTGGGAACAACGGGGCGGTGGCCTGTCGTACGCTGCCGAAGTTAGCCCGGAAAGCATGACTTTCAACCAGTTCGCCTTGGATGCGGTGGAGGTGACCAACTACTTACGCGATCGTTTTGGCAAGGATAAAATTTATTTGATGGCCCATTCAGGCGGAACACCAATCGCCTTGCTGGCCGCTTCCCGCAACCCCGAATTGTATAATGCATACATCGGGATGGGCCAAATTACGAATCAAACGGAATCGGAAAAGATGGCGTACACCTATATGTTGGATAAATATGCAGCAGCTGGTAACCAAAAATCCATCCGAAAATTATCGAGATACCGCGTTTTAGAAGCAGATTCCAACGTTATTTCCTTCTACAAATCGGCCATACGAGATCAAGCGATGCATGAACTGGGAATTGGAACCACGCACCAAATGCATTCGGTATTTTGGGGTGTTTTCGTGCCGGTTTGGACTTGTAAAGCGTACACTTTGCGGGAAAAGATCAATATTTGGACCTCCAAGTTCTCATTTTTACCCAAAACAAACCTGATCCATGAACTGCTCGAAACCGATTTTACGGTTCAGGTTCCCAAACTGGATATTCCGGTGTACTTTTTTAGCGGTAAATATGACTTAACGGTCAATGTCAATTTGGCCAAAGCGTATTTGACTAAACTTCAAGCGCCGTTAAAAGGGTTTTATACGTTCGAAAATTCGGCGCACAGCCCCTTGTTTGAAGAGTCTGCGCGGGTAAGACAAATTATTGAAAAAGATATTTTAAAGGGCACCAATAATTTGGCAGATAAAAATTCTGCAATAGGTCTAATGTGGTAATTGTACAACTTAATTCCAGCATTGTGTAACATGGAGGGTTTACCAAGGATGCAACTTTGCGGCGTTGAAAGCCTATTCGTTTCAGTATATCAAATACCAAACCATGAAAATCCAATTGAGTACCGATAAAACCATCCATGGGAATGAAAGCCTGCATGCGCATTTTACCTCCTTCATCGCAACAGAACTCGATCAATTGAAAAACTAAAACATGCCTTGGATACCACCATTGGCCGCAACGAAAACCATTCAAAAAACTAAATCATGAAAATATCCATCGGAATTACCGATCCTAATCGCCAAACAGTTGCCCTCGAATTATCAAAAATATTAGCGGATGAAACGGTGCTGTATATTAAAACGAAAAATGCACACTGGAATATTGAGGGCGCCGATTTTTTTGATAAACACAAGTTTTTTGAAACCCAATTCGGGCAATTAGACGAGATCATTGACAGTGTTGCCGAGCGTATTCGTTCTATTGGGCATTATGCGCCCGCTACCTTGAAATCTTATTTAGGTTTGACGCACCTCACTGAAGCAAGCAGTGAAAAAAATGACAGCCATGGATTTATCAAAGAATTGTTGGAAGACCACGAAAGCATCATCATCGTATTAAGGGAACACATCAAATCGTTTACAAGTGTATTGCATGATGCGGGTTCCAGTGATTTTGTAACCGGACTGATGGAAACGCATGAGAAAATGGCTTGGTTTTTACGGGCGCATTTGGAGGGTTAAAAGAACATCGAACACCGAATATTGAACACCGAATTATGAAATGGGGAGGGTATTTCCTGGCCCCATAAGCGCTAAAAACAAGTGCATCGCACCCAATTTCGACATTCGAAATTGGGTGTTCGATATTCGGTGTTCAAAACCCCGCTCCTTCCAGTGTTGGGTTCATAAAAAATTAACCCTCCAAAATACCATCAAATTACCCAAATTCATTAACTTGCGCAAGATTTATCCGTTTTAATACCCACTGCGCTTCATTTATTTATACTTTAACTTAACTATTTCCAACTGATTTACCGACTGGTAGGTCATAATCCTTTCCGCCTCCGATGAAATTACACAACGTCCCAACTTGTGTAGCTTTCCTGTTATTTTGCCTCTCCGCAAATGCACAGGACCCTGCACTCTCGCAATTTTTTGCCAACCGAACTTACCTCAATCCTGCTTTTACCGGATTGGAATCTGGGCTGCAACTCACTACCTCTGCCCGCAATCAATGGCTTGCTGCCGACAAAGGCTATAATTTTTTTGCCGCAACCGCCGAATGGCAGGAACCCTGCTGGCGTTCGGGCTTTGGCCTCACGCTCACGCACGCGCAGGAAGGTTTGGCACCTTTGGTATCGTCTTCAGCGGGTTTTTTGTACAGTTATGTGGTCCCAACTACCCGTGGCAACTGGCATGTTGGCTTAAAATATACCTACAACCAGCGCCGACTCGATTGGAGCAGCCTTACCTTTTCCGACCAATTAGATCCTGTTTTTGGCAATATTTACGGCTCGGCAGTCGCGGCAGGCGCCGAAAAGGTGACTTTTCACGATTTTTCGTTCGGCCTGGTGCGGCGCTGGGACAGTAAAATTAAAAGCCGGGGCAGCAAGATGTACAGTTTGCGCTCGCACGTTGGCCTCGCGATCAACCACGCTGCAAGTTTGTTCGGGCAAGGTCCCGATGAATCCTTCCTGCAAACCGGCGTCGAAGTGCCCGCGCGCATCACGTTTCACGCCGGCACCATCATTCCGCTCCAGTTTTTGCAGGGCGTTGGACGCAAAATTACCCTCTCTCCCAATATGCGCTTCGAATCACAAGGCGCTGATCCACTGAATTTTAACAAAAGTCTTACCCTGTTTTCCGGGGGTGTGTACGTCATTTTTCTCAACCAGTTTACCCTGGGTGGATTGTACAATTCCCGAGCGCCCTTCGCTGGGGCCAAACACACCAATTACTTCACCTTTTCGGCCGGTTTTTCCAGCCAGCCGCAAGGAGCACAAAAGGATGTGTTTTACCTGGGCCTGAGTGTGGATGTGAATGCCAGTGGCCTGGGCATCCGCAGCAACAATGTGTACGAACTCAATTTGCGCTATGCTTTCCGAGGCTTTAAGTCTTTTTGCGACCGCGGGCTGGGCAATGGCGCGGGCAGAGGCGGCGGCCGGGGCAAAAAATCGAACCGCAGCAAGGTACTCGACTGTCCACATTTTGCTTATTAATCCGTTGGTCATCCACGATTAATATTTGTATTCATCCAAGTTTTCCTGTCAATTTTCCCAAAAATTGTTCACTATGAAATATGCTGTTTTAATCGCCTTATGCTGCTTCGGTAGCCTCCTCCAAGCCCAAAATAATAACCCCACCATTGCGCCTTGCGATGGCATGCAAACCGTGTGCGCTACCGGACCCACCTACAATGTGTGCGTCAACATCGTACTCGACCAATCGTATGCAAACCTCAGTAAAATAACCAGTTACGAAATAAAGTGGGGCGATGATTCTCCCAGTACGATCATTCAAACGAATGGCGGACAAGCACAACCGCCGCAGTATCACACCTTCGACCTGGCTGATTTTTACAATACCTGTCAGGAAAAAAAGGAGTTTTACATCACGTTGCTGACCAACCATACGCCCAATACGATCCAGCAAACCAACAGTATTTTCATTTTAACGATTTTGAATCCACCCATCGCGGGCATTGTTTTGGCAGATGCGGTGCTTTGTACGGGCGAAAGTGTTGCGCTGGCCGATAGTTCTTGTCCGGCCGGTTTTTGGAATTCCAACTGGAGTTTTGGCGACGGCACCAACCTGGAAAACTCCATCCAAACCACGCATACCTACAACATGCAAGGGACGTACATCGTAACCCACTCTATTACAAACAGTTGTGGCTCGGATACGACAACTAAAATCGTTTCCGTATTTGATGCGGCGGTCGCGGATGTAAAAGTGGATTCGGGCGCTTTAAACGGCAATTCGGGCGTAATTTGCCTCGGCGGCGGCGGAATTGTCAAGTTAAATGCGGGCGCTTCTCAAAATGGCGTTTTTTACACCTGGACCGTCACCCCTGCCACGGGCTGGGAATGGTGGCCGCCTTCCATTCCGCCACCCACACCCGCGCCCACGGGCCCGCAACCGAGCATTCGTTTTCTGGAGCCGGGTACGTACACCATCAAGGTGCGGGTGAACAACCTGTGCAATTCCCCCAGCGAAAAAACCATCGAAATCAAGGCCGTACAAGCGCCCTTGCTCAATTTAGCGCCACAACCCGATGATTGTCAGGTCTTAATGTACACCCCGAGTCCACTGGTGCCCGGGGCAAAATACAAGATCAACGGGGTAGAAACCAGCACTTTTCCGGTTTCTTTGCCCATTTCTGCCAATCCTTACGCCATCGAGGCCACCCTCACCAACGAATGCGGGGCCCAAACCCAACGCGATACGTTCAACCTGTTCACGGCGCAAGATGTGGCTATTACGGCCCCCGATTCGCTGCTCACGGTATGTACAGGCAGTGCGCCCATCGTATTGAGCGCGGCACCAACGGGAGGTACTTGGAGCGGACAATTTATCAGCCAGGCCGCCGGAAATACCATTTTTACCCCCACCACACCGGGTTTATATGTCCTGAAATACACCCGCGGCGGCGGCATTTGTTTGCGCACGGACCAGGTAAGCATCAAGGTAGAGCAATTGTACAACCTGCAACTGACGCCCCAACCCGATGAATGCGATTTTGTAAACTACAGCCCGCTGCCCAAGGACCCCAATGTGCAATACACGATCAATGGCGTGCCGCAAACGAGTTTTCCGGTGAACTTGCAAGTTTCAAATACGCCGTACATCATCGGCGCATCGGCCACCAACGTGTGCGGCACGCGGACCTTGGCCGATACGTTTGCCATTCTTTCGGCCACACCAGTACAGATCACTGCCCCAAAAGATACTTTGGTTTGTCAAAATTCGGGCGTACTCACGCTGGCGGCCGAACCTGCGGGCGGCACCTGGCAGGGCCAAAATGTCTCTGGATCGGTGTTTAATCCGGCGGCAGGGGGCATTTTTCCCGTCATTTACATTCGAGGAACCGGCAATTGCGAGCGCCGCGACACGGCACGTATTGAAGTAGTTTCGGTCAATATAGAGGCCGGAAACGACGTCTCCAAATGTGTTTCCGACCAGGCTTTTGTGCTCAGCAGTCCGACCCCTGCTGCGAGCGGGGTGTGGATTGGAACGGGGGTAAACAGCGCCGGCAATTTTGATCCTGCTGTGGCGGGGGTAGGCAATTTCGTGCTCAATTATCAAATCACCGATACCGTGTTGGGTTGCAGTTTCCGCGATTCGCTGTTGGTGGCCGTGCATCCTTTGCCGCAATCTGACTTTGAACCACCGCTGAATACCTGCATTGGCACCGAAATACAGTTTAAAAACCTCTCCCAAAGCGCATTTGCCTCCGAATGGGACTTCGGCGACGGCAAAATATCCACCCTGGAAGCGCCCAAGCACACCTACAGCGATACGGGCACTTTTACCGTAAAATTGCGCGTCACCACCGAGTTTGGTTGTTCGGATGAAAAAACGCGCACCGTGTTTGTCACCCGCCCGCCCAACGCCTTTTTTACGCCTTCGGCAAATGAAGGTTGCGCGCCGCTTTCGGTGTCTTTTCAAAACGAAAGCAACGGTTATCAGGCCCAATATGCCTGGAAAATCGGCAATTTGCCCCTTGATACCGCTTTTACCCCGGCTCCGCTGCTGTTGCCCGGCGGCACGAAAGACACCTTTTACATCGTCACCCTGACGGCCAAAAACCTGTGCGCGGAAAAAACCTGGACCGATTCTATCCGCGTGCGCCCCTTGCCCATTGTGGTATTTGGCACGGCAACGGATACCATTTGTACCGGCGGGAAAATCGTTTTTGCCAACACCAGCGCGGGTTTGCCCACGGCTTTTTTCTGGGATTTTGGCAATGGCCAAACGTCCACCGATTCGATTCCGCAACCGATGGAGTACAGCACCGATACCTTGTTTAAAACCTATACCATCCGGCTGATTGCCACCAATGTATGCGGCGCGGATACCCTGGAACACGATATTACCGTACGTCCAGTGGAAGTGCGGGCGTTTTTCAATGTGCCCAATTTGTCGGGTTGTCAGCCTTACACAGCCCAGTTTACGAGTTTTGCCACCCCGGGCGCCCTGATTTCCTGGGATTTTGGCGACGGGAATACTTCCGGAACCAAAAATCCGCAGCATACTTTTCAGGCACCGGGTACCTATTTAGTGGTCCAAAAAGCGGCCGATGGTTGCGGGTTCGACAGTACGTCCGCCTTGATAACCGTCCATCCGGCCCCGAAAGTTTCTTTTGATTTTAAAGCCCAATTCTGCCTGAACGACACCCTCCAATTCAACAATACCTCCCCAGATGTGCTTTCGAGTATCGTTTGGGATTTTGGCGACGGCGATTCCTCGTTTTTGTACAGTCCCAGCCATGTTTACGACAGTATTGGGACCAAAATGGTGGTGCTCACGGGCGTTTCGGCGGCGCATGGCTGCAAAACTACCATCAGCAGTCCGGTGACCATTTTGCCGCTACCGGATGTGCGGTTTAGTTTTGATACCCCCGATGGTTGCGTGCCCCTGACCGTAAAATTTCAGAACCAATCGAATGCGCCGAGTTATTTCGCCTGGAATTTTGGCGATGGCAATACCTTATCGGGTCCCGCGCCCACGCACACGTACCTGCAGGCGGGACAATTTGAAGTAAAACTAACCGGCATCGACCAGCAGGGTTGTCGCAACGACACCATTTTGCGGTACATCACCGTACACCCCAAGCCTAACCCGGATTTTGAGATACAAAAAGAAAGCTTGTGCGGCCTACCCACCGTGGTGCAATTTGACAACAACAGCACCGATGCGATTGAATATCAATGGACTTTCGGCGATTCCAGCGGCGCAACGCCCCTCAACAATCCGCAGCACAGTTACACCGAGGCGGGCGATTACACGGTGCGGCTCACGGCCCTCAATGCCTTTGGCTGCCGCGATACCACCGAAAAAATGCTCAGCGCCTACGCCCAACCTGTGGCCGATTTCGCCTGGGACCCCGAAAAAGGCTGCGCACCACTGACCGTCAACTTTGAAAACCTGTCGACCAACAACACCGACGCCAACTGGATTTTTTCCGATGGGGGGCAGTCGGTTTCCGTGCCTGCTACCACCCACACGTTTTACAATGCCGGCAAATTTGGCGCAACCCTCATCGTCAGCCACCGCCAGGTGTGTTTCGATACCATCACGCTGCCCAACATCATCGAGGTGTACCCGCGCCCGAGCGCCAATTTCTCCTTTTTAGAAATTCCGACCGATCCGCCATCCGGGCAATTTGCCTTCACCGATCTTTCCCTCGATGCCGTGCGCTGGTTGTGGACTTTTGGCGATGGCGATACCTCGGAAGTACAAAACCCCACCCATCGGTACTATTCCAATGGCGTAAAATGGGTAAAACTCACGGTTTTTGGCAAAAATGGTTGTCCAAACGACACTCTTTTGCCCATTTATCCGGAAGCGATGCACCATATCTTCATCCCGAATGCCTTCACGCCGGGCCTGGAAAACGGCGAAGCGGCTTTGTTTCAGCCCAAAGGCGTGGGTTTGCGCGAATTCAATGTAGCCGTTTATTCCAGTTATGGCCAGTTGTTGTGGTCGTCGGACAGCGATGCCCTGCAAAACGGACAACCGGGCAAGGGTTGGGACGGCCGCTACAAAGGCGTGTTGATGCCGCAGGATGTGTATACCTGGGAAGTAAAACGCGCGATTTTTGAGGATGGCACGAGTTGGGGCGGGAAACGGGTGGGATCGGTTACGTTGATCCGGTGATTTTTGATGCGGGGAGGTGACACCTCGGGAGGTGACACCTCGGAAGGTGACACCTCGGAAGGTGACACCTCGGAAGGTGACACCTCGGAAGGTGACACCTCGGAAGGTGACACCTCGGAAGGTGACACCTCAATCACTTATATACTAGCAGGTCGCGCCCGGTCGGGTCGTGTACGGGCGGGCCGCGCCCGTACACGACCATGATCCTTCATTCCATCCCGATAGCATCAAAAATTCCCCCACCCCGTTTTTCACAAAATTTCTACCTTGCCCGAGGAATAGTTGAAAATTGACAGTTTACAGTTGACAGTTTGGAGATGCCCAAAAATGGGAGGCAACATTGGTGTTGAATGGACGGTTTCTAATGATGCAAAAATGATTTTAGCATGTTGGGTTGGCCTATGTTTGCTTTGGTTTTACGAATACCCAAAACAAATGTTTGACTTCTACAAATGCATGACATCTACAAATGCATGACTTCTCCGAAGTCATGGGTGGTGGATGTTCCTTGATTTTTTTTCTACAAAGATGCGACCCCGCTGGGGTCGTTCGGAATAGGTGGCCGTTTTGTGTTTACAAATGCAGGACTTCTCCGAAGTCGTAAGGATTAGGTTTCTGTTTTATAGATACAAATGCGTGACTCCTCCAAAGTCATAACGCAATGATTGCCAATTTTTTACATAAATACCAAGCCGTCTTCACCACACTCATCACTAAGACACTCATCACTCATCACTATGAAATACCGCCTACCCTTCGCCCTAGTCTGCTCCCTATTC
>Ga0247831_1000719_pt1 | contig 71059 bp, 49 predicted proteins | sample LaCruzMarch2015__9_FD_192406 | JGI IMG/M metagenome (GOLD analysis project Ga0247831, IMG submission 192406) | Freshwater microbial communities from meromictic Lake La Cruz, Castile-La Mancha, Spain - LaCruzMarch2015_1m | ecosystem: Environmental > Aquatic > Freshwater > Lake | place: Spain...
TAGATAAATAGCTAGTGATAGCAGCAGTAAGAGTAGTTTTGCCATGGTCAACATGGCCAATGGTGCCAATATTAACATGTGGCTTATTGCGTTCAAATTTTGCTTTAGACATAGTTATATGTGATAAGATTAATATAGTCTTACTAAATTATTAACGATAATTATAATCTAAACAAATTAGATTACTGTTTTTTATTGGCTTCAAACCAAAAAATAAAAAAACAAATAAAGCTATAAAAACACTAGTATGAAACAGTAATTTTTACAACCATAAAAATTAGAAGAGACAAAATTTTAGGTGTTAAAAAATAACTTGCAAGCATTTTTTTAAAAAATGTTAATTAATTTCATTTTTTCAATTTTATTGCTTATTGAAAGTTATTTTTCTGTGACTATTGCATTTAAAATAACACAAACCACTTGATGTTTATAAAAAAAATATAAAAATCTCAGGGAGATAATTTAAAGAAACAAATTTTTATTGCAATAAAAAACTTAAAAAATCTATTATATAAAACAATATTTTGCTTTATCTTAGCAACTTCTGCATCTTATGCTAGCACAAAATTTTACATTGGTCTTGACGCTTCTTTGCAACAATTAGATGTAACTACTGACACACTTTACATCGTGAATAGTCCAAAAACCAAAAGTATGGATAGCTATTATAGAACAAAATCAATTAATCCAGCTGTTTTTTTGGGCATTGACATAGCGAATATTTTAAAAATTGAAACCTCTTATTCTGCCGGCTCACACAGAAAAAAAAATCATGATCCTGCTTATTACTATTATTCAGTCGGAGATGTTTTGTTAACAGATAACAACATTAGACACGAAACAATTTCGCTAGATTTTAAACCATATATGCACCTCAAATCAATAGATGAAAATTTATTTGGCTTTATTATCTTGGGAGCTAGTTATAACAAAATTAAAATTGATGAAAAAGAAGATACTATTTTTTATACATCTAAAAAATCAGCATCTATTTATAAAATCTCTCCTGCAATTGGCATTGGTGCCGAATATTTAGTATCGCCACATTTATCGCTAAGAACACAACTTAAATATACCTATTTTCAACAAAAAACAGGCAATCCTGATCTTTATCTAAAAAAAATAAACAACATAACTAATTTAAACTTTGGTGCCGCTTATTATTTTTAAAGCATAAAAGCAATAAATCTAAAAAAAATATTGCAATAAGAAAAAACTGCAATTATAATTTGTGGTGCTTGCAGGGTAAGTTAGGCAATTGCTGTTTTTGTGTTTTGCAAAAAACTCTGAAAAATAGAGGAAAGTCCGGACTCTCTTCAAGAAAAAATACCAGTTAACCACTGGCAGATCTAACTAATCTAGGGAAAGTATCACAGAGAACATACTGCCTGCAATTGTCAATAAATTTGGCAGTTTAGTCTATATAATAACATAGAAGGCGAGAGTGAAAATGTGAGGTAAGAGCTCACAAACTCTAGCAGTAATGCTAGTTTTGATAAACCCTATTTTGAGCAAAACCAAATAGAAACAGCACTAGATTTATCTAAACATTTTTCTTGAAATGTCGCTGTTTGGGTAGGTTGCTAGAGCTTGATAGCAATATCAAGCCCAGATGAATAATTGCCACCTAAAAATTTTTAGGCACAGAATCCGGCTTATTACTTATCTTGCAAGTTTATTTTTTATTCATTATGCATACAACTAATCAAATTAGGCAAGCTTTTCTTCATTACTTTGCCAAAAACGACCATCACATAACCAGCTCTAGCTCGCTTATGCCACATCAGGATCCAACCCTAATGTTTACTAATGCCGGTATGAATCAATTTAAAAACTACTTCACTGGCATAGAAATTCCTAAATATAAAAAAGTCGCCACCGCTCAAAAATGTGTGAGAGCTGGGGGCAAGCACAACGATCTCGACAATGTTGGTTATACCGCTCGACATCATACTTTCTTTGAAATGTTGGGCAATTTTTCTTTTGGCAGTTATTTTAAAGAAGAAGCCATTTTTTATGCTTGGCAATTTCTCACCAAAGAACTCGCCCTCAACAAGCAAAAATTACTAGTAACCGTTTATCACAACGATTCTGAGGCCTTTTCTTGGTGGCAAAAAATTGCCAACCTTCCTGCTGAAAAAATCATCAAAATCTCTACCGACGACAACTTTTGGTCGATGGGCGAAGTTGGGCCGTGCGGGCCGTGCTCCGAAATATTTTTTGACCACGGCGATCATATTTTTGGTGGCCCCCCTGGTAGCCAAAACCAAAATGGCGATCGTTTTGTTGAAATTTGGAATTTAGTTTTTATGCAATTTGAAAAAACCCCAGATCAACAATTAATCAACCTGCCCTCGCCCTGCATTGATACTGGCATGGGCCTTGAAAGAATTTCTGCGGTTGTGCAAGGCAAAACCGACAATTATCAAACCAGCACTTTTAATGCCATCATCAATGAAATCAACAAAATCTTAACTTAACATGCAAGTAATAGTTTTGGGTGCCGGCACTATAGGTGTTACCACCGCTTATTTTTTGGCCAAAAACGGGGCAGAAGTAACGGTTTTAGAACAAAATCAAGACAGTTCTTTGGGCTGTTCTTTGGCAAACGGCAGTCAACTTAGCTATTCTCATATCGAGCCTTGGTCGGAAAAAACCATTGCCAATTTTTTATTTTCTTGTTTCGGCATCACATCTTATGCCAGTTTTTGCGATTTTAACAATAAAGAGTTTTATCGCTGGCTATTGGCTTTTTATAAAAATTCTTTCAACGAAATTTCTTATCAAAATAGCGCCAATCTTCTAAATTTAACCATGCTTAGTAAAATTACTTTGCAAGAAATTATTGCCGATGAGCCAAGTTTAAAATTTGATCACCAACAAAACGGCATTTTGCATTTCTATCGAACCAAAAAACAACTAGATCATGCTTTAAAAAAAGCAGAATTCTATCAAAAAATCAGGCCAGACTACCAAATATTAAACACCGAACAATGCCTAAGCTACGAACCAACTTTGCTAAAACTTTTTGAGCAAAAAAAACTAGCAGGCGGAATTTTATTTTCGCAAGACGAAAGTGGCAACAGCAAGCTTTTTACTCAACAACTCGCCAAAATTTGCCAAGAAAAATATCGAGTTAATTTTCTTTATAACACCCAAATACACAACTTATTTAACAACAAAACAAAAATCACAGGCATTCACACCGATCAAGGAGTTTTTGTTGCCGACAAATATGTTTGCTGTCTTGGAGCCTATGCTAACAATTTGCTAAACGGCATCAACATCGACACCCAAATATATCCCATAAAAGGTTATAGCTTGTCAATTAAGTGCAATCAACAACATTTGGCACCGCAAACCAGCCTCACCGACAACCAAAACAAGCTGGTGTTTAGCAGAATTGGCAACATTTTTCGAGTGGCGGGCACCCTTGAAATGTCTGGCCTAAACCACAATAACAAAAAATCGCACCTTAGTTTTTTATCGAAACAAACCAAGGAAACTTTTAGCCACTTCGGGCAAATTGACAAAGCAGAACAATGGCATGGTTTTCGGCCCTTTCGCCCCTGCGGTTTGCCTTTAATCAAACAAAGCGAGCAATATACAAACCTCTTACTAAACATAGGACACGGCCCCTTAGGCTGGACTCTAGCTTGCGGATCGGCAAAAAAATTAAGCGATATTATTTTAGTTTGAAAAGTGTTATCTATTTTATGAAAATAAGAAGTTAAACACCTTGTTTAAAATAATTCTAAGACTTACTCATAATTACTCCTAATAATTCCTACTAAGCTAGAGCAACTTACACCCTCAATACAATCACTAGGTACTTCAGTTGCTTGGTTAAGAATTGTTAATATAGGTACTTCAGTTGCTTGGTTAAAAATTGTTAATAAACGATTTTCTCCAAAACATGCAGGAAATAGTTTATTATCTCCTGGTGTCCAAAGATGCCCCTGATCAGGGCTTGCAACTTCTTGGTTAAGAGCTGAGTTTAAAAGTTGAGCAAATTTTTGCTCAAGAAGCACTCCATCGTCATTTGACTTATCAATCCCTGACGGATCAACTCCTAATGTTATATAAGAAAAACTAGTCCATGTATTTGTATCTTCGTTTTTAATAAAACAATTAACATGGCGATTACCTATCCCTAAAACAGATCTTTCAAAACCAAGCACTTCATTGCCTTTCATTATTACTAAACCCGATATTTCTTTTCCACCATCAGAAGACAAACCGTATACTTTAAAACCATCTTTTGTTGGCAATTCATATAGTTTGTCATATACAAACGGTTCATTAGAATTAGAAGAAGTTATTATTTTTATTCCACCAACATCTGTAGAGGAGATTTGAAGAGTGTTTTCTACCGTGATTTTAACTCTGCCGGGATCATTATCGGCATTGTCTTGGGCTCGCTGTTCAGCTTCGGCTTCGGCAGCGGCTTGGGCTTGGGCTTTTACAGCAGCTTCGGCTTTTGCTTTTTCATCAACATAGTAATGATAATGTTTTTTTAAATCTTCAAAGGTTGTGATTTTTGACGAATCATTTGACGAATCATATGATTTATGAAAATTATCACAAATAGCTTCTCTTAATTTGTCAAAATGATCTTTCAAATTGCTAATGTTAGTTGTTTCTTTAATATCACTTATTTCAACACCGCCAATTCCAACAGTTTTAACAAAATCTTGAAATCCACTTTCTTGCAAGAATTTTTGCATCTCGTTCAACTTTGTGCTCATTATATTTACATCTCCAGAAGCTGAGAATTGAAAATCATCATTTATTTTGGGCGGAAAAATAGTGTTTAGAGAATTATGAATTATATTTAATTGACCGAAGCCTTTAATTATTTTACTCAATTCATGATTAATTTCTTTTGCAGTATGAGGATCTGCAAATTTAAAATCATCTTTAAAATCATCTTTTGGCAACAAACCCGAATTTACTAAAAGATTATGTGCATTATCTAACCTTTCTTTATTGTTATTTAAACAATCCATCATTTTAGTCAACTCTTCACACATTTGTGTTGCAGTATTATGAGAATGTGAGAATTTAAAACCATCTTCTTGCAACAAACCAAGAGTTGCTAAATAATGATGTAGGTTATCTAACATTCCTTTATTGCTATCTAAAAAATCCATCATCTTATTAAGCTCATGCAACTGATTATCCATTTCTTGTGCAGTATGAGGATCTGCAAATTTAAAATCATCTTTTTTCAACAAACCAAAATTTACTAAATAATTATGCATTGTATTTAACTTGTCTTTATTGCTATCTAAAAAATCCATCATCTTATTAAGCTCATCATCCATTTCTTGTGCAGTATAAGAATCTGCAAATTTAAAATCATCTTTTGGCAACAAACCCGAATTTACTAAAAGATTATGTGCATTATCTAACCTTTCTTTATTGTTATTTAAACAATCCATCATCTTATTAAGCTCATTATCCATTGCTTGTGCAGTATGAGGATCTGCAAATTTAAAATCATCTTTTTTCAACAAACCAAAATTTACTAAAACATCATGTAGTTTATCTAACCTTTCTTTATTGCTATATAAACAATTCATCATTTTATTCAACTCATCACACATTTGTGTTGCAGTATTATGAGAATGTGAGAATTTAAAACCATCTTCTTGCAACACATCAAAAGTTACTAAAAAATCATGTAGTTTATCTAACTTTCCTTTATTGCCATTTAAACAATCAATCATCTTCTTAAACTCATCATCCATTTCTTGTGCAGTATGAGAATCTGCAAATTTAAAATCATCTTTAAAATCATCTTTTGGCAACAAACCCGAATTTACTAAAAGATTATGTGCATTATCTAACCTTTCTTTATTGTTATTTAAACAATCCATCATTTTAGTCAACTCTTCACACATTTGTGTTGCAGTATTATGAGAATGTGAGAATTTAAAACCATCTTCTTGCAACACATCAAAAGTTACTAAAAAATCATGTAGTTTATCTAACTTTCCTTTATTGCCATTTAAACAATCCATCATCTTATTAAGCTCATCATCCATTTCTTGTGCAGTATGAGGATCTGCAAATTTAAAATCATCTTTTTTCAACAAACCAAGAGTTGCTAAAACATCATGTGAGTTATTTAAACTTTCTTTATGTTGTAAAAACATATTATGTAGGGTACTATCTCTGAGAACAAGATCGCTACTACTTAGTTCTTGGTGTTCTTTTTTATCTAATACAAATCCTAATTTTGATAACTCTTCTTTCAACGAAAGATCTAATTGCGATAAATGAATAGCTATCTTATTTTGCTCGGCTTCTACCTTATGAAAAAATTCTGAATTATTATGCCAAAAATCATGCTTAACCGCATCGGCCGTTGCTTGAATCGGATTTATAAGCTCTCTTTGAAAAAAACTATCGCTGCCCGCTTCGTTATAAACTTTGTTATAATGCGACTCTAAATAATATGCAGAACTAAACTCATTAGCAGCAACAATTTCAACTCCACTTAATGCACTAGAAGTCAATATTAGAGCAATATTTCCTTCTCCTTGCCATTTTGCTTTGGTAACATCAAAAGTCGCACCTAATGCGGTTACTCCAATCTGAGCACCTGCAGATTCGGTAATATGAAAAACATTACCACACTCACCAAGCCAAGCCCCCTCACCCACAACAATGCCTCGGCCAAAACCCCAAAAAAATCCACCGATACCGCCTTCAGAACCTCCTTTAACCGCCCCAACAACACCTCTTGCCGCAGAAGAGCCCACAAGCTGAGCGACAACAGCCTTTCCAGCAAAAGCCCCAGCGGCATGAGCTGCGCAAACAGGGCCAACAACAGCACCAGCACTAGAAGCGGCACCAGCCCAAGCACCAGCCAAAGCACCTGCCTTCCCCCCTTCAATTAATGCATGAAAAGGACTGAATTCATTATTTTTTGTTTCTACTTCTTCTCTATTTATCAACTTGCCACTCGCTTTATTATACGAAGAACCATATTGCCAGCCAGTAAAAAAAGCAGTACAAGCGCCGGTGCCGGCACCAGCAAAAGCACCGACCTTAGCACCAATAAGAGCACCACCAGTGGCACCAGCAAGAGTGCCGGCACCAGGAACAACACTGCCAAGAATACCACCAACTGTAGCACCAACTAGAGCACCAACACCAGCACCGGCACCAGCGCCGGCACCAAAACCTGCAACAGCACTAAGAGAGGCACTTTCAACAGCTTTTGTTTGACAATATTCATAACTTATTCTTTGCTTTGTTTGACAAAATTCATCACATATTCTTTGCACGGCACCAGCACCAGTGCCGGCACCAGCACAAGCGCCGTCACCAGCACCAGTGCCGGCAACATCACTAAGATAGGCACTTTTAACAGCTTTATCATCCCCTTCCAAAATATCAGATACTTCTTCTGCCGCTATTTGCATCTCAAAATCTTTTTCGTTATGTGTTATTTTATAGTGATTTTTTTCAATCAATTTTTTAAATTCACTAGCCAAATCTTTTGCATCTTCATTTGTGGTTGGATCTTTTCTTTTTTCAATCTCTTCTTTACTAGCATCTTTAAGACAATCTATCATCAAACCGCCTTTAAAAATAGCAGTTAAAATTTCATTTTCTTCATTTCGTATTTGCAATGTCCAAATTTTATCATTTTCATGACTTGAATTGTAGGTTCTAGCTTGTTGGTTAAATACTATTGTATTGACAGATTTTGTGCTCGTGAGAGCCCGATTATATTGATCGTAATTTGCTAATAATTCAAATAATTTAGCTTGTGATGTTAATTTTTCAAATGATGATGATGCTAATTTGAGATTTTGGTCATCGCCCAAACTTTTAGAACTAGCGACTAATAAAAAATTGCTATCATCAAAAACAATTTGTTTGGCAAATTTTTTTAAATCATCACTGACATTTTGAACATCTTCTAACTTTTGCTTTTTAACAATCGCAGTTGCTAAAAATTTGAGTTCTTCTGAAATATTTTCACTATTAATTCCATTTAAAAACTTTTCTAGCCATATTTCAAATTTTGATTTTTCATCTTCTCCTGGCATTTTATAATTACCGCCTTTTTATAAAAGATTAATTATCTTATTTATTTTCCTAAAATAAATTTAGAAACAGAAAGGTATATAATTAATTTTAAATGTCAAGCAGATTTTTATTTTTTTAAGCAGATAATTAAATTTTAATTTTTATATAAAAAAAAGGAGGAGCTAAAAACTCCCCCTTTTTTATTTTGTGTATAAATGGTATAAAATAGATTATTAAAGTTTATATTTTAGACCAAAATAAAAGGCTCGAAGGCTGGCAGGATAATAAACGGCAACATTATTGCTTGTGGCTTGCGACAAAACATCAACCGCGCCACTATAATTTTTGTTAAATAAGTTTCGACCTTCGGCAAAAATGCTAAAATTATCATCAAGATCAAAGCCTGCATTTAAACCAAAAGCAACATAATTTTTACTTTTATATTGATTTTTAGCATCAATAACAATGCCTTGCGGAACCGCTTCAAGATTAGGTGAAATAAAAAAAGAATTTTTATGTTTATAAACTAATTGACTAAATAAATAATGCCTTGGGTTGCCCGGTATTTTATTGTTTTGATAAGTTGCATCGTTGACAAAATGAAAATCGCTAAAAGTGTAGGCATTTTTTAGAGTTAAATTATCTGTGCCAAAAATATTTTTTAACAACACATTTTCGGTTGCCAATTCTAGACCTTGATGCATAGTTTTTTTGGCATTAATTGCTTGTGTGACATTTGGTGCCACGGTGTATAACATCAACTCATCTCGCACATCGGAGCGATAAAAAGTAAGATCGAAATTAAAATCGCTTTTACTTTTTCTTAAACCAATTTCGGCGGTATAAGATTTTTGAGCCGAAATATTTGCCAAACCAGGCAAAGTTGTTTGACGAGCTTCGGTAAAAGTTGGTGGCTCGTAAGCCCCGCTGATGTTGCCATATAGTTGCAGATTTTCTTGAGCCTGATAAATTGCCCCAATTTTTGGACTGATGCCATAATATTTTCGAAAACCGCTTTGGTTGCCATCGCTTAAAAATTTATCTTGATAAGTGAGCTTGCGATAAAGCACTTGCAAGCCAGTTGCCAAAGTAATTTTAGGCAAAATTTGTAAATTATTTTCGATAAACAACATAGCGGTTTGAGCTTTTTCGTTGCCCTGCATAGTTTTGTTGCCTTTCGCACCGCCAATGTTGACAAATCGTTGCGAATCAACCACACCTTCGCTTAAATTTATACCCAAAAGCAAATCGCTTTTTTTGTTAAAAAGTTGATAATTAATTTTGCTATCTGCAAACAAACCATAATTGATGCTATCTTGTAAAACTATTTGAAAAATAGGGTGATTAAGATTTTTTTTCACCACAAATAGCCCAAAATTATTGCTAGTGTTGCTGGTAAGATAAGAAGTTTTGTTGGCTAATCTTATTTCGCTAAAATTTCGCTCTTGCCCGCTATTGATGTTGTTTGCATTGGCAGAACTGCTGTTATTATTGAGCTGTGCTCTGGTTAAGGCCCCCGGTAATTCTAATTTGCTGTTAATTAAACTAAGATAGGTTCTGTTTTCGAGATTTTTGTGTGGGCGATAACCAAAATTGCTAAACAATTTAGTATCGGATTGATTGCTTTGCTTGCGATAGCCGGTGCTTTTAAAATTAGAAAGCGAAACATAATAATCGGCATTGCCAAGCACCTGCCCGCTAGAAATTTGTGCTCTTCTGGTGTCAAAACTGCCCCCTTCGACCCGCAATGCGAGCTTGTTGGCATTATAACCTGTGGGCGAAACAAAATTTATAGCACCGCCCAAACTTGCCGAGCCAAGATGCAAGGCATTTGCTCCTTTATAAACTTCGAGATGATCAAAAGCTAGTGGATCGAGGCTTTGAAAATCGGTTGCTCCATCTGCTAAATTAATTGGAATGCCATCTTGGTATAAATTGATTCCTCTTAAATGAAAGTTTCGCGACAAGCCCGAGCCGCGAATCGAAAGCCGAGCCTCTTGACCTTGTTTGCTTTGGGCAAAAACTCCCGGAGTAGCAGAAAATAAATCTTGCACTGTGATGCTGGCTTTATTTTGAAAATTTTCTTTATCAATAATTGCCACAGAACCGGCAATTTGATTGGCTTTTTGCTGAGCAAAAAAAGTGTTGTTGGCAGTGATTGATTGCTGTTCTTGCACGATAATTTGTGGCAAAGCGATTGGTTTTTCTTGGGCATAGGCAGAAAAATTAACAGCAAACAAAAGAAATGGTAAAAATAATTTGGTTTTCATATGAAAAATAGTCAAAGTTAAGATCTTTTTTTTGAGAATATAAACTGTTAATTTTCGAGTTAAAATAATATTATTCTATTTTTGCAACCTTGGTGAGACAAAATGTCGCATTTTTTAGATTATTTTGGTGATTTTATTATATTGAATTTTAATTTTATTATGAAGTTCTAGCTCAGCAATTGCGACATTAAATTTTTGAATTGGCACTTTAAAAACCCTAAATAATTCTTCGATGCTGATGGGGTTGAAGTTAATATAATTCAATATTTGTTCGCTTAATAGATTGTCAAAATAAGCAATGTGTTGAGTTTTTATTTTTTTTTCTTCTTTAACAATGTTAGAAATGTTAAAACTAGTTAAAACATCGTTAATTGAAGTTAAAATATTGGCACCTTGTTTAATAAGTTGATTGGTGCCATAATATCGCGGATCAGAAATAGAACCCGGCACCGCAAAAACCTCGCGGTTTTGCTCTAAAGCAAATCTTGCGGTCAGCAAACTGCCCGAAGAAATGCCTGCCTCTACCACAATAGTTGCCAAAGACAAGCCAGAAACAATGCGATTTCGCTGAATAAAGCTATACGATTTTGGAGTAAAACCATAGGCAAACTCCGAAACAAGCAAGCCATATTTGATGATTTCTTGATATAAATTTTTATTTTCGAGCGGATAGATAACATTAATGCCAGAAGGCAAAACTGCAATGGTGCCCGAAATGATTGATGCCCTATGAACTTCGGTATCAACCCCATTGGCGAGACCAGAAACACACACAAAACCATTGTCGCCTAAAACTTTGGCAAATTGTTTGGCATGATAATTGCCGTTATGAGAAGAATTTCTGGGGCCAACAATGCTAATTTTTGGTCTTTTTAGCAAATCGACATTGCCTAAAACCGTAAGAATTGGCGGTTTATCGGGCATTTGTTGCAATAGCTCGGGATATAAACTGCTTGAATATAAAATAAAATTAGCACCGCTATCGATAGTTTTTTGATATTCTTCTAAAGCAAGATGAGCAGGGGTAAGGTTAAAATTATATTGCTTGTCGTGATGCAAATTTGCCACAATATTTTGTGGGGTGCCATATTTGTTAAGCAGTTTAAAAAAGGTGATAGAACCTATTTTTTCGGTGCGAATTAATTGCAAAACGGCAATTATTTGGTTTTTTTCGTTAGACACTGTGGGGTTTAAAAATTGGTGTGGTTAATATTTTTATACTCAGTAAAATTATATCATTTTTCATATTTAAATGTATAAAGAACGAAGCTATTTTTAATTTTAAATTTAGTTTTAAAACCGAAGGTTTATCTGGATAAATCAAGGTTTTAAATTAAAGATTAAAATTAATAAATATAAAGTTATTTATGTATTTAAATATGAAAAATGGTATTACATCATATAAAAAATAAAAGTAAAGTTTTTTTAATCAGGTGCTTCTACACCATTTGGAGGCCCTGCTCCATCTGTAGTATACAGTTGTTGTTCATGTTTTATTTTCTCACCAACACCATAATCTCCTTCCTCATTACCGCCACTGCTACGACCACCAACAACATTCCCGCCAGTATTCTTGACAGTAGAACCTTCGCCACCTTTGCCAACCCGTTGCATTTCTTCTGGCGAATAAAGCGGAGCTAATCTGCTTGTATAAAGCGGTGAGTTTGAATCTGCAATAAAATCATAGCCACTTCTCGCACCAGTTGCCGCACCAGATGCTGCACCAGTTGCCCCAGCAAGTGTCGCACGAGCCGCCGCTCCAATTCTCGAACCTCCTTCAAGCCTAGATCTAGAGTATTCAGCATCAACACGGGAACCACCACCGACAGCGCCACGGAGAGCACCACCGACACCACCAACAAAGCCAGAAAGAAATGATAGCGGAACTTTAATTGGAGGAGCCGCTAAAGCTAAAGATAACCCTCCTTTTATGCCAGAACCAAATCTTTTTATAGGTTCAACTCCTACTGAATTACGAACCGTATCTCTAAAACGAGGAGAAGATATAGTGGCACCAGCAGCGGCACCAGCAGCGACTCCAAGACCAGCAACAACAAAAATAGCATCTGCCCCAGAAGATACTGAAGAAGAAGCAAGCGCAGATACCGAAGATTTTATGTCGCTTGACACCGTTCCTCCATGTAAATATGAAATCCCAGCATTTGATTTTCTAGCACCAGCAAAACCAATATCGGCAGATTTTTTACCAATATCTCCAATTGCTCTATTATTATTTGCAGCTTCTTCTTTAATATTGTTAATTATTTTGGAAACAGAAGGTTTGTTTTTAAGGTTATTGACAATATTTACTCCAGAAACAGCTCCAATTCGAATACCAGCAACTGCACCGCCAACTGCACCGCCAGCCACACCAACAAATCCAGCAAAACCCGTACTGAGTCGGCTACCTTTTGTAGATTTAGCATAAGCAGAAATGCCACCTTGTGCCCCACCCGAGAAAAAGCCATGAACTGCACCAGTAGCAGCACCGGCAACACCGCCAAACAAAATACCAACACCAGAAGTAGCGCCGACACCAATATTTCTAACAGAAGATAACCCATGCTTACCAAAATATTTTGCCATACCAACACTAGAAGAAGCAAGAAATTTAGATAATGCAAACTGATTTTTTACATTTTTAAACATACTCGATACTGCATCTTTTGCCCCTTGTTTAAAACCTTTGCCTGTCAATGAACCATAAATACCACCAAAAGTAGCAACAACAGGAGAAGCTACACCTCCAAGAACACCAGAAACAACACCGACCGCCCCAAAAATTCCAGCCCCAGCAAAAACAGCTCCAGCACCAACAAGGCCAGTAGCACCACCAAATGCACCAGCAACACCACCAGCAAAAACACCGCCAACCATACCAACCGCTCCAAATGCACCACTGTTTTTCATTGCACCAGCCATATTGTTCATCGACGGATTAAAAACATCATTTTTAAAAGATTTGGCCATTTTTGATGCTCTATAAGCAACATAATCTTGAGCTTGTTGCGAATGTTCGTAGAAACTATTTTCTCTAACATTTTTGGCTTCTTTTAACAAATCAGGATTTGTTCTTCTTATATTCTCAAAATCTCTTCTTGAAATTTTAGGATCGTATTGTTTACTATCATTTTTTTCCAGTAAAGATTTAGTGAGAGTTCCGCCTTTGTGTGAGCCCTCTTTAAATCCAGTAAACATAATACCGGCAAGAGAAGAATGGTTTTTAAAATCTTTCATTGATACACCCTTGTCAGTCAAATAGTCATCTTTTGAAAAACCGTCTTTTTTAGCTTGAGACCTTGCTTTTTTTTCGGTTTCAGTTTTCTGGTTACCTTTTAATTTATCGTATTGAGATTTGCTGATGCCTAAAATTTTTAAACCCCTCTCCAATTCTTTCTCTTTGGCTGTATCGTTTAAAAAACCCGCTCTTGCTGTTTTTAATGTATTTTCATCGGATTCGCCACTAGCAAAGTTAAGAGCATTTTGTGTTTTAAATTCTGCTAATTTTTTGTTCGCTGTCGCAGAAATAGAATCTCTATCTTCTAGCATTTCTTTTCGATGCTTCATTTCTTTTTCTTTTCTTTTTTCTGCATCTGGGCCAACTCCCAAAGCCTTATCTAAACCTTTATATGCAACAGATTTTGCCGCATTTATAGTAGTTTTTACAGGGTAAGAGTTTAAAAATGCTTTTTTGCCCGATTGATAAATAGATTTCATCGATTTACCAATCAAAGATCCGCCATTGACAGCATTATATGCTCCTTCGGTAATAGCATTAGCTAATTCTGCTATTTGTGGCATAAAGCTTTTCATAATATGCACTATGGCATATAAACATAAAATAGCACTAACAGTTGGCACACCAACTGCAGATTGATATAAACTGGGGTTGGCACCTAATTTTGGCGGTAGCGGATTAGAATACGGAGTCCAAAACTCTAGCAAGGTAAAATTCATAAGGCCCAAATCGATGTTCCAAACCTCATCCCAACAAACTTTAAAACCCAAAACTAATTTAATTAAATGATAAATCAACATATTAAAAAAGTTCAAAGTAAAAATAACAAAAAATTGTTGAAAAGCATAGCTTAAAATAGTGTTTATCCACTTCTTAAAATAATCTTTGGTTTTTTCAAATAAAAAGAAAACAATAAAAACAGGCCCAACTAAAAACAGCACCCCCATCAATAATTTTGCCACCACATAAACCAGCAACACATTGGCAACTACAAAAACATAAATCCAGATAATATAAAAAATACCTAAAGCATAAATTGGACCAAATAAATCAAAAAAGAATAAGGCACCTACTTTTTTCCAGGTTTCGTCTTGTAAAAATAGATTGATAATATCGTTGGTAGTTGCAAACAACAAAGATTTATTGCTATAGTCGCCATTATTTAGTGCTGTAATCAAATCTTTTGATTCTGACGATTCTAAAACCGAGGCAAATAAAAACGATAAATAATCTGCTCCATTATTGAAAGGCTGAACAATTAAACTGTTAAACCACAACCAACCCGATTGCGGATCTAAAAATAAACCCAAAATACCAATTTTAAAAATTCTATTCGCCATCTCAACTTGATTTAACTTGCTTACCCCCATTAAATAGGTTAAGCCATAAAACATCACCATTAAAATAGTGGCAATTCTTACTGCATTAGAAAAATTATTGCTATTTAAAATAACTTCATAAATTCTTTCTATTTCACCAACTCGCACTGGACGACATTGAGCGCAAGCTTGTGAATTATTAACATTTGCATTTGTAATTTCATTGGCATCGTTAATAGTCATTGAGCAATATAAAGCGGGCGGAGTTGATTGTGAAGAGGAAATGTATTTGTTATTAGAATCCACAACATAAGTTTTGCCATTGCAATTATTGCTATTTTTTTCGCAATAACTTGGGGTAATGGTTGGTTGCCCATCTATCAATGGTATTGAGCAATCTTTTTCGCCAGAATAAAGTAAATCAAGTATGGGTGTTAAAATAATGTCAATATAATCTATAATATCTTTTTCGTTTTTTACTGCCACACTAATGTTATAAGAACCAGCCACGGCTTTAACAATTTCAGCCTCTCTTATACAAGTATAGTAATTTGCTGTGCCACCTCCTATTTTTGTATTTGGCACTTGATCTGCACCAAAATTGGGGTTAAGAATTTTCATTGCATCGCATACAGGAGTTACACAAGGGGGTGTAGCACATTGCGCTTGGCAACTTGTTGTGTGATTACCACTGCCGTCAATATAACAATTTTTAAAAAAAATATTTGGGTTTTGTGTATCTAGTTCAAATTTAAGACCCACAAGTTTAGCTTGTTCTTTGGTTTGTTGCGGATCATTCTCAACAAACACACCACCTTCACCGTTATAACAAAAAATCTCTTGATAAGCAGAAGCCAAGGGATGTAAAGTGTCACCTTTTCTACAAACATTAAAAGGGTTATTAACATTGTATGATGTGCTATTTCGCATTAAATTGCCACTTTTTAAAGTGTATAAATCGGGATCGGGACAGTTGGTGCTTTTTTTATTGTTGAGCAAAATATTGCAAGATCCCGTTCCGTAGTTATAAGCAACATCGTTATTTACTAAACTAATTTTTAATCCCTCGCCATTTCGCAAAGTAATGCTTGAGTTAGAGGTTATGTTGAATTCACAGCTAGAAGTGCATGAAGCTCTTGGTTGATTAAGAACATCTTGATTATCAGCAACAAAAACAGCAATTTTACCAGCGGAATTGCTGTTTATTGTGCTTTCTAGTTGTAATTTACTATTGATAGTTGGAGATGCAGAAGTATCGTTAGGGAAAGCAGATAATGTAGGTTTTGGTAATATGCCGTAGTTTTTTTCGGCAGAAAAATAGGACAAAATTGTTATATCTTCTAGCAATTCTTCTGCAAGTTGTATTGCATTTAAATCAACTAAGTCTGCATTAAGATTGTCTAGAGCAGATTTTGCATCGCTTGTTTTGCCTTGATACCGCTCTAAATCAAAACAGACAGTTTCATAAAAAGAACTATATAATTTTTTTTGACTTATTGAATTTATATGATTTAAACAATTAGTGCAATTAGGGATATTTGCATCACCGCAATTATCTGTAGATAATTGTCGATCGGTCGTTAATTGATAACCATCTTGTGATGATGAAACTGGCCCAAATTTACTAAACCAATTTCTTCTAAAATTTGCATCATTGGCACATTGACAACTTAGAGGGGAAGATCCATCTGAAACTGGAAGAATTTGGCATTTTTCTGGGCCAATTTTACAAAAACTATTTGCAGAATCACCAGATTCTGTGCTACACAACATATTTCTTTGCATACGAAATTTCTTGCTTGATGGGCAATAAATTGCTGGACTTGGAAGAGTTTTAACAAACAAACCAAATTGCTTAATTTTCTCAATTGTCATATTTGCATCTGTATGAATGAGCAAAGTTTGACCTTTTCTCACAAAAACCGAAGCTGGCGCTTGCGATATTGACGATGAAAACGATATGCATTTAGAATCTAAAGAAGAGCTACAACTTTTTAAATTTATGATTTTTGAGTTACTGGAAGCAAAATATTCAAATTCGCCATTTGCATTAACAATGCTAATGGCAACATTGGTTGGTAGACTAAGTGTTGAGGGATCTACTTTTATAAAACCAATTTCTACAAAGCCAGAAATTTCTTGTCGAACACTTAACATAGGAGAAGGACTGCAATCTATTTGCGACGATGTGAATACATAGCCTGTTACTGCTGTTGGCAAAATATGTGCTTCATTTAAAGTGGTTGATCCGGTCTTACTTGTAATAATATTGTCTGTTGTTGCAGCCTTATTAATAGACGACCCAACACAATTTGCTGGTTTATAATATTCTACCAAACTAGGGATTGTAGTTAGACTTGTTGTTTGGGCGGAAGTAATCGATACTGGAATTATGTTTTCGTTGTTTGCCAGCACAAAACCAACTCCAAGCTTTCTTTTGCTTGCTGTTGCTTGATTATCTATTTTTAAAGCATCGCTTTTGTTGTCTTCGCTATTTGAATCTGTTAAACATTTTGTAGAATCACATCGCCAATTCTCTGGGCTTGGGGCGGTGGCTTTGGTGTTTTCAACATAAGGTGTTTTATAAACAATAATTTTTTTTAAACCATCTTGAATAGTGTCGGAAGATGTTTTTGATGTTGAATAATTATTGTTAATCAATTGTTGAGCGGATTGAAAATCCGATAAACAACTTGAATCTAAAAAGTTTCCTCTCCAAAGAGGCACATTTGATCCACCGCCACTTTGCTCTAAGCAAGATCCTACTAAATTGCCACTTATCACACTAAAATCAAAAAAATTACTAGCAACCTTATTGCTAAGCAAAATTTGCAACATTTGCCCACTTTGCACTTCAAAGCTATTATTGTTAAAAATAGTGTTTCCTTTATTGATTGTTATCTGCCCAGTATTAGCACCTGCTCTTTGCATAGAAATTTCGCCCCTAATTTTTACCGAAACATCAGCTTTTGGAAGCAAATAAAAGTTAGGGTTGTTGGTGTCGTTTTTTGCTATAACATAATCAGGTCCTCCTTGCGAAGTTTGTGTTGAGGCATATTTTGCAAAACAAGCTTTGCGAAATTCGGCATAGCTAGCAGAAGGGCATTCTGATTGAAAATGAATGCTACACTGATTATCGTCTCCAGAAACATCTTTTGCGCAATTTTTTGTAATAGAAACTCCTTGTTCATTGACACACACCTCAACTAAGGTACCCAAAACTGAGGCACTATTTAATTTTGATTTATTGTAATCGTCGCACAAAGATTTATCACTATTTAAACTTGCTCCATTTGTATATTGCGGGAATTGCAAATTATTAGTTGTAAACTCACCGAAATCATCGGCCTCGGTGCAACCTTGATCTTGGCAAGCAAATAACAGCAACAACAATAGACAGAAAATAGTTTTTTTAAATAACATTGTGTTTAGGTTAAAACATTTCATATTTTAACTTTTTTGCAATTGCTTAGCATATTTTTCAAGAGCGAGTTTTAAATTTACTTTATCGGTAACATTTGTAACTTTTTTGGTTACTGTTTCGATTAGACTTATTGTTTCTGAAATGCTTTTTGAGTTTTTTAAAGATGTCTTAACTTTTACAAACTCACTACTCACCGATTCTTTATTGTCTTGCAAAGAATCGATTAGCTTATTTATTGCTTTTTCAGCTTGATTCTCTTTGTAGTCTTGAGTTGCATTTCTTATTGCTTGCTCTGTTGCTCCAAGGCCATAACCAATTCCAACCAAAGAAACACCAGCGGTAGCAGAAAAGAGGCTTCCAGGAATCCGTTTTATGCTATCAATAGAATTTATTGGTTTTTCTGCTTCTGCTAATTTGATAAGTTTATTAATTAGAATAGTTTTATCGATATTTCGTAATGAATCTTGATTTATTGTATCTAAAATAGCCTTATGAATTCCTTTTAAATTAGAATCGTTTTGCTCTGAAGAGCTAAAATTTAATTGACTTAAATCGGTTTTTTTTGACAAGAATGGTTTAATTTTTTCTTTAAATTCTTCTATAATTTTTACTTGCTGATCTTTGTTAATTTGATGTTTAGTTAAGGTTTCTTGTAAATTATATTGAGCATCATTGGTTGCAATATTATAAGCAGAAAAATAAGAGTTGACAGCTTTATTAAGTGCATAAAAAGACAAGTTAGCCACTTGAGTTTTATTTTTTTGATAATCTTGATAATCTTGCGAAATATTAGAAAAATCTCTTTTAAATCCAGCTTTTGCTCCTGTAATAATGCCAGCAGATATTTTAACAGGCAAATAACCCAAGCCTTTTGCAAATCTTAAAGGAAAGTCAGTAACACCATTATTTTTTTTATATGTTTCATAAACAGCGCCAGCACCAATACTATCAACAACACCACCAACAACACCAGCACCTCCGCCAACAACAGCACCAAGAGTTCTAAAAGCAACACCAGTAGATCTAGCAACTGCAAAGGTGCCAGCAGAAGTATCGCTTGATGCAGATCGATAAACTTCTTTACCCAAGTTAAGGCCATCGGAAGCAAAACTCTTGGCAATAACTTTGGTAGCATCTATAACATTGCCGGCACCATCATAAAAAGCAGAAGCAGCACCTCTTGCACGAGCAGGAATGGCACCTACTTCATCAACAAAATCACTTCCCACATTTGCAATATATCTTCGTCTATCATTACCAAAGGCTACATTAACTCCAAAATTATAAAGACCTTTGCTAACACCACCGACCTTATTGACTCCAAAAGCAGCAACACTTTCTACTCTAGCACCAAAAGCACCAACTCCATCAACCCCAGCAGCAGCTCCTCTATTAGCACCTCTAACACCACCTCTCACCGCACCAACAATTGCAGGTAATGAAGAAAACGCAAGGCCACCAACTCCACCCAATACTTTACCAGTTGTCCTAAGAACAGGATAGCTATCATTGCCCAAGTTATCACCAACTCTCACTCCACCAGCAACTCCAGCAATCAATCCAGCAACAGCTCCAGTATAACCACCAACAGCACCACCAACAGCACCACCAACTACTCCGCCTAAACCCCTAATCAGCATAGCTTCGACACCATATTTACCACGAGTCTCTCTTAACTTGTTCATCGAATCCCAAGTGTTTTGTTGTGTCTTAGCAATTTCCTTTTGCACTTCTAACCGTTCTATTTCTTGTTGTTTTGCTTGCATATTTTGTTGATCTGCATCTGATAATGTTGCAATTTCTTCTTTAAGTTTTGTTATTTCTTCATAAATTTTTGCGGTTTTTTTATCTATGTCTTCTTTCGTTACTCTAGATAAATTTGGATTCAACAAATTATCTTCAGAAATCTCACCTGTATCTTTTTTTAAACCGCTCATCAAATTTTCGCCAGTAAGAATATTGGTAAATTTACCAGCATATTTTATGCCATATTTTTCACCAAAATCAGCCATCATACCAGGCATAGTTGTTGAAGTTGAGTTTTTTGATTTATTGGCTCGCTTAATTAAATTTTGATAAGTTCCATCATATTCTTGTTCTTTCAATATGTTATTAGCCTTTTCTTCTAATATTTGCCCAATTTCAAGATCGCTTTTGCCTAATAATTCATCTTTATGCTCACTTTTATAATCATTTAATTTTTTTTGCAACGAATTAAACACACCTCTTTCTTCATCTATTTGCTTGTTGTTGTGCTCTATTTTGCTGTCTGCCAATTTGCCACTATAACCAAAAGAAATTTTATCAATTAACCTATTTTGCATTCCACCAACCAGTTTATTAAATCTTTGCCTGATTATTTTAGAGGCAACATTGTCGTTAATATCGTTTTTAATTGAGTTTGCCAAATCTGCCACACTTATTCCACCAGCTATGCTAGAGCCCAAAGTAGAGGCAAAATTGATAAAATGCTTCATTGCATAAACTAAAATTAAGAAATAAAGTATATGAAATAAAGAAGGAATATAGTCGCCAGTTTCACCATCGCTTACTTGCCAAAATTTAAAGATATTAATGTCTGCAAAAGGCACCCCCCTACCAAAAGAACCTTGAGGTATTTTTAAAATAACATCCCAGCATATTTTGTAGCCCAAAATCATCTTTAAAATATAAACAATCATAATGTTAAAGAAGGCAACGGCAATAATAATAAATATTTGTTGAAAACCATAGCCAAGAACCAAAGAAAACCAATTATCTAGCATTTTTTTTGTAGTTTTAAAAAATAAACACAATAAAAACAGTGGTAATAAATTTATTAATATCAGCATAATAATTTTTGCCAACAAAAACATCAAAATAGCATTGGCGGTCGCAAACAAATATAAATAAAAACCATAATAAATAATAAAAACATAAACAAAACCATAGCTATAACTAAAGAATATAGCCATGATTTTGAAGTGATTTTTTTGATTAAAAATCATCGTAATTACATCAACTGATTGATAAAAATAAGTCGATATCTTTGCTTGATCTAACTCATGAAGCCCGCTATTTGCCGTTGTTACAAGATCTTGAGGAGAAAGAATTTGCAGTGTGGCATAAGAAATTGTATCAAATCCAGCAACGACTGGGCCTGCAAAAATATTGTAATATAATATCCAAGCATCCGAACTAAACAAAGAAAAAACAAAAGCAATTTTTAGTATCATAACAAGTAAGGTTTGATGATCTAGTTTGCTTAGGCCCATTAAATACATAAAACCAAAAAGCAAAATCATTAAAATTGCCGAATAATAGACTATTCCTTTGAGTGTTTTATTGGTTACCAAATAAGTAAATACACCATCTCTTGTTGAAACCGTTTCTGTTGAGACCGAGCTTAAATCTTCATGTTTTTGACCAAGCGGATTTTGAAAATCTAACATCTCACTTAACGATAACTTATCTACTATGTTATCTAACTTTTCCATCACTGCCAATTGAGCTTTTTTAGCTGGATTAGTTACTTTTACCGTCACTGTATATTTACCGGTGTTGTTTTGATAGGCTTGATTACCCTTTTGAATAGATGTTTGAGTTTCGTCTGGAATAGAATTTGGATAATCACTTATAGAAGAATAAGTAGGAAATTCTTTTTTTATATCTAAATCATCAATCTGAAAAGCCAATCTAAATCTAAGGTCGTGCTTTAATTGATCGGCTTCCCAAGATGGTTGATTTCGAAATGGTACATTAAAATCTTTATGACAATAAACATTGTTATCATAATTATGGCAGGTTGGCTCTTTTGGATTTGTTGGTATTGTAGTTTGTTGCCTATTCGCTGTATTGGCTAGCATAAATTTTAACAAACCATCTTTATCAAACATATAAGGAGAACGATTTGCTTGACTACCATTTTCATAAACATTGATTAGTGGGTTATTAATATCGACACTATTGACCTGATGTTTTATTGTGACGGGCGGAGAAAAACTGTTAAAGCTTTCTGATGTTTCGGAGGTTAAAAAATGGCTATCTGTTAGAGAATTCGGGGCAAGAGATGTTGAGGCAAGAGAATTATAAGTTTTGGTAATGATTTCTTTTTTATTTCCTACTGGCATAAAATATTTATCGCATTTTGTTTCATAGCTTTCTTGATACCTTGGTTTTCCATTGTTATCGTCATAAGCATTTGCATCTTCTTGACACAAAACCACTTTTAACATTTCACCATTTTTATAAGTTTGAGTTTGATTAAAACTAATTTGTGTTTCTGGATTAGTATTGGGAGATCGAAAAGATTCATTAAAATCAACATTATTAACAAAAAGCATTTTCATTGTTGAATTGTTATTAACGGTAAATTCTGGCAAGTTAGAGAGTTGACCGTTTTCATTAATTGTTATGATGTTTTTATTGCTATAATCAAGATTGCCAAAAGGTTTATCTGCAGAAAGAGTTTCTATGGCAGAAACCGGCTGGGCATTTGTGCCGTTTTGCAAGAAACCTTGATATGCTTCATATGTTATTTTGCCATATTCATTGTTAAGAATTGGTGGCACAGCATCTACTCTGCCAGTATATTCACTAAGATCATAACATACATCGCTATTTTCGCCTGATATTTTTATGTTCTGTGCCACATTATTGTCTGCATATCTTAATCTCTGTTCGCATGTTGGTGATGCAAGAAGTGTTATCGATGCACCATTCCATACTGGTGTCGTAGTTGGATTTGTTTCTAAATCATTGAGATTAGTTATTGTTAACCGATCACCTTGATAAATACAATTTGCAAAATCAGCTCCAGCTCCAGTAGCTGAGGTTTTATAAACAAGCTTTTGACCAGATGTACATGTGTCAGGAGTAAGAGGATTTGGAGTATTGCAAGCGGCAGCAGATCCGCCAGCAGATGGGGAATAACAGCACTTCGCTACATTTGCCGCGGCAACATCTTCGCGAATATAAAAATTTAGGCCATCACATATTTTTGGCAATAAAATTTCTTTAGCTGTTTTTATTGTTATTGTTTCGCCTGTACTACATGTTCCATCGCCATTTGGTGCACTGCATCCAGATAAACCGCAACATTTAATAGCATCGACCGATAATATTAAACCACTATCAGTGATTCTAGTTCTACACACATTATCAACAATTGGCAGACAAACTTTAACAACACTTTGGCAAAAATTTGCTGTCACATCTTGTGGCTCTTTAATTTTATAAAATGTCTTCAATGCTGAGCCAGTAAAACCCTCAAACTTGCAAAGCTCAACATAATCACGGCACTGCGGATTTGGCACTATCGCATCGCGAGTACCTCTACACAAAACGGCAGGTCTGGGAGTGGTTTGAATTTTAATATTGCCACAATTATTGCCAGCTTCTGTGATTGCTTTGTAATCGAATAATAGTTTTTGCCCTTTTCTTAAAAAAAGATTTGTATTATTAGAAGAAAAAGAAACATTATTAATATCTATAGCTATATTAAAAGGATCTGAACCGTTATTTTGATATTCAAAATAATCTCCTTCCTCTACAATCTGCTCGCGAGTCGCATCAACAACAGCCTGGCTACTAACTTCTGCTTGTGTATTAAAATTTCTCTGATAATTTACCACAAAATAAATTGGCAAAGCAGACAAAATTAACAAAGAAGCAATAATTATTAGCAATGATTTTTTAATTATGCTAGGCATTAATAACAAATAAAATTTTATGTTTTGTCAAAATTTAGCTAGTTTTTTTAAAAAGTCAAAAAGATTTTCTTTTCTTGCCAAAAATAGCAAAGAATAACAAAAGATAACATTTTACTTGCAAAAAAATAATTATTATAGTTGCTTGATATCATTTTTTTTATATATATTAAAACATAACAAAAATCATTTTATGTGCGGAATTATTGGGGTTGTTGGCAATGAAAATGCTTGCCAAATCGTGGTCGATGGCTTGCAAAAACTCGAATATCGTGGCTACGATTCGGCGGGTTTGGCAATGGTGCAAAATCAACAAATTATAGTTTTAAAACAAGAAGGAAAAATTGCCAATTTACAACAACTAGTTAATCAAAAGCAACTCAAAAGCAGTGTTGTTATTGGTCACACTCGCTGGGCAACTCACGGCAAACCAAGCAACGAAAATGCCCATCCGCATCAAGGCAAATTTTGTGCCGTGGTGCATAACGGCATCATCGAAAATTTTGCCGAACTAAAACAACAACTAATTGCAGAGGGTGTTAAATTTTATAGCCAAACCGACACCGAGGTTTTGCCTCATTTGTTTGAAAAATATTTTTTGCAATATCAACAAGATCTCAACCAAACAATGCTCGCACTTCAAAAAAGCATTGTTGGCACCTATGCCTTGGCTATTGTTTTAACTCACAATCCCAAAATTATTATTTTTACCAAACAAGGCTCGCCACTAGTGCTTGGCAAAGGTTTGGCCGAAAACTTTATCGCCTCTGATTATTATGGCATTGCTAGCCAAACCGATCAAATCATTTCTGTCGAAGATGGAGATTTTGGCTACATTTCTGCTAAAGAAATTACAATTTTTAATCAACAAAATCAACCAATCACACGAGAATGCAAAACTTTTGCTAAAATCACCGATTCGCTACATAAAAATGGTTTTGCACATTTTATGCTAAAAGAAATCTACGAACAGCCAAAAATCCTTGAAGAAACCATCGAAACCTATGTTGACACCAGCAATTATTCATTTAATTTACCCAATTTTTCTTTCGATTGCCTTGCTATCAACAAAATCACCATCGTTGCTTGTGGCACCTCTTATTATGCTGGCTTAATTGGCAAGCACCTGCTTGAAACTTTTGCCAAAATTGAGGTTGAGGTCGATATCGCTTCTGAATTTCGCTATCGTCAACCGCATTTTAGCGACAATAATTTGGTAATTTTTATTTCACAATCAGGAGAAACTGCCGACACCTTAGCTTCTCTTAAATATGCCTTACAACACCAGCAAAAAACTATGGCAATTGTCAATGTTTTGCATAGCAATATCGCCATGCTAGCCAATTGTGTTTTACGAACCGTGGCTGGCCCCGAAATTGGGGTTGCCTCAACCAAAGCTTACACTGGTCAAATTGCGGTTTTGGCAATTTTTGCTATATATTTGGCTTTTCACAGAAAAACTATTTCTGCCACAAAAAAACAGCAGTTAATAGGCGAATTAATTGCTTGCGTTGGCAAATCGCAAGAGATTTTGCAAAACCTCGATGTTGCAGATATCGCTCACAAACTAATTAATTGCCAAAACATTATCTACACTGGTCGATTAATTTCACACATCACTGCTCTTGAATCCGCTCTCAAATTTCGCGAACTCACCTATATCAATGCCTACGGCATCGCCTGCGGAGAGCTCAAACACGGCACGATAGCATTAATTGACGACAATATTTATTCTATCGCCATTGCTTGCGAAAATCCGCAGAACCATATTTTTGAAAAAACTTTGTCTAACTTGCAAGAAATAAAAGCCAGAGGTGGCAAAATTATTATTCTCACCAATCATCATAAAAGCTCTAATTTTGCCGATCTTTCTTCTGATCTTATCACCATTCCTGCCACCGAAGGCTTTATTCAAGAAGCGATTTTGCCAATTATTCCAATGCAAATGCTAGCCTATCAAGTGGCTTTACTAAAAGGCAACGACATCGATCAACCACGCAACCTTGCCAAATCGGTTACGGTTGAGTAGAAATTGTATAAGGTCTTTAAAAATCGCTACCTGCTTAATTAATTGCAAAAATATAAGATTTTCACAGTAATACCCTTTCCCATCTTTAAATACATAAACAACTTTATATTTATGTATTTAAAGATGGGAAAGGGTATTATGGCGCTGTTGCATCCCAAATTTATTTTACTTTATTTGCCATTTTTGGTATAAATTTCAACTATTTTTAACCAAATATGTTCAATATGTGGCTAAAAATAGCCAAAATTTCTCCTCAAAACTAGCAAAAAATTAAAATAAATTTGGGATGCAACAGTGCCATAATCTAGAAATATCGCAAAAAAAGCTTTACTAATTAAAAAGAAGAGTTTAAAATTTTGCCTCTACTTGTTAAAAATTAGTTTGTAAAATATGCAACATATTCCTTTCGATAACAGATCTGGCACCATTTGGTATAATGGCGAGTTTCTTGATTGGCAAAATGCCAAAGTTCACATTTTAAACCACGGTTTGCACTATGCTTCTTGTGTGTTCGAAGGCGAGAGAATTTACAACAAAAAAATTTTTAAAAGCCTTCACCATTCACAAAGGTTGCATCAATCGGCTCAAACTATGGATTTTACCATACCTTACAGCATAGAAGAGCTAGAAAAAATCAAACTACAACTTGTAGAAAAACAAGATATCGCCAACGGCTATATGAGGGCTTTCGCTTGGCGAGGCTCCGAAAAAATGGCAATTTCTGCCCAAAACAACACCATACACACCGCTATTGCCTGTTGGCACTTTGACACCTACTATTCTTCCGAAAATATCGCCACAGGTCTAAAACTTGCCTTTGCTAAATATCGCAGACCAAGCCCCGATTCTGCCCCAGTTTCTGCCAAGGCAGCGGGTTTGTATATGATTTGCACCATCTCAAAACACCAAGCTGAAAAAGCTGGCTATCACGATGCCATTATGCTTGATTACCGAGGTTATTTGGCCGAAGCCACAGGGGCAAATTTGTTTTTAATCAGCAAAAACAACGAGCTACACACTCCAACTCCCGATTGCTTTTTAAACGGCATCACTAGGCAAACCGTCATTGAGCTAGCTTTGCAAAAAGGTATAAAAGTAGTCGAAAAACATATTTTACCAACAGAACTCGACAATTATCAAGATGCCTTCCTCACTGGTAGTGCCGCCGAAATCACCAGAATTGGCTCTATTGAAAATCATCTGTTTAGTCAACCAAGCCAAATAACTCTTGATCTTATTTCTAATTATCACAATCTGGTAAGAGGCATTTCATAATTTATGTTTTTACTCAAACTTTGCTTTATAATGCTTTTCGCAATCATTGGCAATGTTTTTGCCGACGACAACGAAAATGCAACACAACAAATATCTGGCAAGGCTTTTGCTTTAGATGGCGATTCGATAGTCATAAAAAAAATCAAAATCAGGCTTAATGGCATCGATGCCCCCGAATTTAGCCAAGAATGCTTAAATGCCAAATCGCAACATTATAAATGCGGGCTAATCAGCAAAAACTTTCTCATCAATTTGCTTAAAAATCAAGAAGTGGTTTGTCATTATCAAAAACTCGATATTTATAATCGCATTTTAGGCGACTGCTATATTGACAAACTAAATATCAACCATCATTTATTGTCTAACGGCATGGCAATTATTTACGATTTTAACGATGCAACGAAACAAGAAATAGAACTAGAAAAAACCGCCAAAGAACAGCAGCAAGGCATTTGGCAAGGAGCTTTTGAACTTCCTAAAACCTACCGAAAACACAACAAAAAATATGAAAAAAGAAAAAAAGATACCACTGGGTAAAAAAACCCAATATCAACTCGACAAGCCCAATTGCGAGTTGCTTTTCGCCATCAACAATCCTCATCTCGATGTTGATTACAGCATTCGCTTCACTTGTCCCGAATTTACTTCGCTTTGCCCAATAACTTCTCAACCCGACTTTGCTCATTTAGTACTCGATTATGTGCCAAATAATTTCATTATCGAAAGCAAATCGTTAAAAATGTATTTATTTTCTTATCGCAATCACGGTTCTTTTCACGAAAGTTGCACAGTGCAAATTGCCAAAGATCTTCTTGCCATTTTGCAACCAAAATGGTTGAGACTTTCTGGTTATTGGTTTCCAAGAGGCGGCATACCAATTGATGTTTTTTTTCAGTATGGCGAATTGCCAAAATCGGTTTTTATCAAAAAACAACCTAACTATCAATACCTTCCCCGAACATAAAAGAGTTTTTTAAATATTTTTGCAAAATATTATTTTTTACCTTGCAAAAAATAATTCTTATGATAAAATGAAAACTGGTATAGTGCCATTTTCAATAATTTAAACAATAAATAATATGAAAAAAATAATATTTGCAGTTTTAACAGCAGTTGCTCTTTTTTCTGCTTGTGCTAAAAAAGAAATACAAAAAGAAGCTGGCAATCAGCTAAAAGATCTGCCAGAATGGGTTCTCAATCCAAGCTCTGGTGTTAAAGAAGGTGTGGCAGGTGTTGGCATTGCCGGTCCTTCAAGAGGTGGCATTACTGTGCAAATTCCAAAAGCCGAGCTAGATGCTAAAGCCAATATTGCTTCAACCATTCAATCAGAAATTTCTAGAGTAACCAAAAATGCTCTTCGCTCTGCCAAAGTCAATGATGCCGACGATGTTGAAGAATTTTTTGCCCAAGCAAGCAAAGAAGTGGTAAAAAATCTACCGATGTCTGGTGCCAAAAGAGACAAAATCTTTAAAGCCGAAGATGGCACTCTTTACATTAGAATGGTTCTTGGAACCGAAGATTATAGCAAATTCTTAAAAAATAGCCAAAAAGAATTTGAAGATAAAATTGCCAAATCAAATCTTAGCCGAAACAGCATCACCAAGTCTCAAGAAGCCACCAAAGATCTTTTTGACGAACTAGAAAAAGAAAGAAAAGGCGAAGCAAAAGCCGAAGCAAAAGAAGATTCTTCTGCAAATAAAAAAGAATAAAAAACCTTTTATTATCTAAAAGAACCTGCCATAAAAATATGGCAGGTTCTTTGAAAATTATTTTTTTATGAAAAAAATACAATTCTTCGCCATATTAGCTCTTTTATTTGTTTGTAATTGTGCCAAAATTCTAACAGATGCCGAAAAAACTGCCAAAAATTCTTCTGCTTCTACTAGAATCAACAATTCACAGTCTAATTCACAAAACACTCTGCACGAATTAGATTAAAAATGAAATTGGCTAAGTTTTTCTTTATTTTATTCTTATTGCCCAATTTACTTTTAGCAAAAGAATCTACTCCAAAATGGTTTTCTAACCCAAAACAAAACGATGCTCAAAATCTTTATGGCACCGCTTCTGCAAACACCCTAGAAGAAGCAACCAAATATGCACTTGTCGATTTAGCATCAAGGCTAATAGTTTCAATTTCTGGAGAATCTCAACTATCTAGAGAAGAAACTCAGCAAAGTTTTAACGAAGAAATGAGGCAAAAAGTTCAACAATCTATCGAAAAAATTAGCTTTAGCAATTATCAAATCGCAAAAAGCACTCAAGAAGATCAAAAGTTTTTTGTAGAAGTATCGGTCGAAAAAGATCCTTTCATTGCCGAACAACAAGATAGGGCGGAGTTTTTACAAAAAAAAATTACCGATCTTGACAAAATTTTGCCCTCTGCCAATTTTTTGCAAAAACATCTAATTTTAAATAAAATAATTCCTTTGGTGCAAGAGCTAGAATTAAAAACCAGAATCCTAAACGGTGCAGGTGCGAAAGCCAGTTTATCTAATGTTTTAGATATGTTGGCAAAATATCAAAACGAACTCAACCAATCAAATCTTTCTGCCGAATTTTATTTTGATAAAACTTCTAACAACAAATTAATTAATGTCATAAAACCACTCCTCAACAAAAGCGGCTTCGTGATTAGCGGTGCCGAAAAAAACAACAGTCCAAAGCAAATAAAACTAATCGCCAACTACGATTTTAACTACAATTTTCTCTACAACACTCATATTGTAAAGCTAAAAATCAACTTTCAAAACCTCATACAAAACAAAATAATCGCCAGCAATTCTTTAGAAATTACAGGCAATTCTGCTATTAGCAAAGAAGAAGCAATCGATTCTGCCTTGCAATCTCTAGCAAAACAAATAGAAACAACTAATATTTTAAATATTTTAGGCATTATCAATAACACAAATTAATTAACAACACTTTATGAAACGATTAATTCTTTTAATGATCTTGGCTGTATCTGCATCTTGCACTCCTGCTATCAAAAACTTCGACAAATATCAAAAACAATTCGCTAGCAAAAGCTCTTTTATGCCAACCGAAGAACAAGTCGATAAAAAAACAGTAAAAGTTGCCGTTTTTGATTTTGATGAAAAAGATATTGAGCTTGCCAAACAAGCCAATTTAGGCAAATCTTTAGCAGGCGAATTAGAAACTTTTTTAGCTAAAAATAAATTAGCAGAACTTGTCGATCGCAATGTTAGTTCTAAATTACAACAAGAAATACAATTAGCCGAAATGAACAAAACCGGCGCCTATGCTGGGCCAAAAGTTGCCGACTATGCAGTTTCGGGCATTCTCACCAATGCCGATTTTAACAGCAAATATGTTGATGGCAGTGTTTATATCAACCCAAAAAACGGCAACACAGTAGCCATTCCTCCTAAATTTGTTTATAAAGCTTCGGTAAGTGGCAATATTAAAGTCTACGAACTACCTTCTCTTAATGTGGTCAACACTATTGAGCTTTCTGGCTTGGCAACTCGTAGTGAAAATGTGCAAAACAATGGCGGTTTAAGCATCGGCGGCATAAGAATTGGCGGTGAAAATGCCGAAGGAGCCAAAAGAGACGATGGCTTGGTGCGAAAAGCAGTGAGCGATGCCATTTCTTTTGCCGAAACTAATATTTTAAATGCTTTTGCAAAAAGAGGCTATATTTTAGAAAAAAGAAGTCTTGGCAAAGATAATATTTTTAAAGTTAATCTTGGCTTTGAAGACGGCATAAAACATGGCGATAAATTTGATGTTATCGCTCAATATGAAACCGAAAATCCAATTACTAGCAAGCTAGAAGTTGAAAGAAAAATCATCGCCAACGGCTCAATTTCACAAATAATTGATCCCAAAACTTGCTGGATAATTATTTCAGATAACAAGCAAGCTTCTGCCATAAGAATTGGTGATGCGGTAAAATTAAAATATAAAGCCTCTTCTTTTAAATCTGTCGATAGACTTGCAAAACAATTAATGTAATACCATTTACACTAATAAATATCGCATTCTAGGGCGATAATATCTCGGATCTAATCGCTCCCCCCTTGAGGGGGGAGCAGAAGCTAGCTTGCTAGCTTCGTGGGGGGTTAAAAAATCATATCACAAACTCAAATTCTAGTTGTGTTGATAACATTATTTATACCCCTTCCCCGAAGGCTTCGCCTTCGACCCTCCCGTAAAGCGGGAGGGCGATTTAGATCGAATCGTGGTATTTATTTATGGAAATGGTATAAAATATTTACTAGCTTTTAAAATTGTGGCAAATTATAATTACAGCAAATAATTTAATTTAATTTTATATCACTATGGATATCAAATCTCTAATGCGTCAAGCACAACAAATGCAAGACAAAATGAAAAAAATGCAAGACGATTTTGCCAACAAAGAGTTCACTGGCTCTGCTGGAGGTGGCTTGGTAAAAGTTTTAATTAATGGGGGTGGAGTTGCAAAAAAAATCACTATCGATGCTAGCTTGCTGGTTGCTGACGAAAAAGAAATTTTAGAAGATCTCATTATTGCCGCTTTTAATGATGCCAAAAAAACTTCCGACGACCAATCAAGCGATATGTTAAAATCGGCAACTGCTGGTATGCCATTGCCTGCTGGGTTTAAATTTTAACTCAAAAATTATGCACCAAGAAAGCACTCAATCTAACAATTGCAAGCCAGAACTTAGCCAAAAATCTCCTTTATCTTCTATTGATAATCAACAGCTACAAGAAGTTTTGCAACTATTTGCCTTGCCTTTTAACGATCTCTTGTTTCAAGCTTCCCAAGTTCATCGACAACACCAACAACCAAATCAAGTGCAAATCAGCACTTTACTTAGCATCAAAACTGGCTCTTGCCCCGAAAATTGCAAATATTGTCCGCAATCAGCTCACTACGATACAGGCCTGCAAAAACAAGCTATGTTAAGCATTGAAACCATCAAAGAAGCCGCCCTCAATGCCAAACAAAGTGGGGCTTCTCGTTTTTGTATGGGTGCGGCTTGGCGAAACTTGCATAATCGCGATGTCGATAATATTTGCCAAATCATTGCAGAAGTAAAAAACTTAGGCCTTGAAACCTGTATGACTCTTGGCATGCTAACCGCCGAGCAAAGCGTTGCCCTAAAAGAAGCTGGGCTTGATTATTATAATCACAACATCGATTCTTCGCCAGAATTTTATGAACAAATTATTAGCACTCGAAGCTTTGACGATCGCCTTACCACTCTCAAAAATGTGCGAGAAGCTGGCCTAAATGTTTGCTCGGGTGGCATTGTTGGCATGGGCGAAACCCGAGAAGATCGAGCAAAAATGTTGCTGATTTTAGCGAATTTGCCCACTCCTCCAGAATCGGTGCCAATCAATATGCTGGTAAAAGTGGCAGGCACTCCGCTTGAAAATATAGCAGATTTCGATCATTTCGAATTTATAAGAACCATTGCAGTTGCCAGAATCTTAATGCCAACTAGCAAAATAAGGCTTTCGGCAGGCAGAGAGCAAATGAACGAACAAACTCAAGCTTTGTGTTTTTTTGCTGGTGCCAACTCTGTTTTTTATGGCGAAAAACTATTAACCACCAACAATCCACAAACCCAAAAAGACCAGCAACTATTTACAAAGCTGGGTATCAACACTGTTTAACACAAAATATGAATTTTAATTTAAAAAACCACCATAAAGATCTGCTATTTTTACCGCTTGGCGGCGCCAATGAAATTGGTATGAATCTCAATTTATATCATCTCAACGGCAAGTGGCTGATGATCGACTGCGGAATTGGCTTTGCCTATGATGTTCCCGGTGTTTCTATGATGACTCCCGATATTTCTTTTTTGCAACAAATCAAAAAAAATTTACTAGCTTTAATCATCACCCACATTCACGAAGATCATTTAGGTGCGGTGGTGCATTTATGGCCCGAAATACAGGCTCCAATTTATGCTAGTAATTTTGCCATTAATTTTTTGCAAAGCAAACTTTCTGAAACCAAGTTTGCCAAATCTGTGCCTTTGCATAAAATTCAGAGCAAAACTTTAAAATTACATCCGTTTGAGTTAGAATTTATCGGCCTCACTCACTCGGTTCCCGAAATGCAAGCAGTGCTCATCAAAACCGAGGCTGGCAACATTTTACACACCGGCGACTGGAAGCTCGACCCCGACCCCGTAGTAGGAAAGCCTAGCGATCTAGAAACAATCAAAGCCTATGGCGATAGCAATCAAATTTTAGCCATGGTGTGCGATTCAACCAATGCCATTAATGCTGGGCATTCTCGGTCAGAAGGCGAGCTTTATATGTCTTTAAAATCTTTAATGCTCAATCGACAAGGCTTAATTGGGGTTACCACTTTTGCCTCTAATTTAGCCAGAATTCACACCATCGCCAAAATTGCTACCGAAATTGGTCGAAAAGTTATTTTAGCCGGCTTTTCTTTGCACCGACTCTACGAAGTTGGCAAAAAAAGCGGTTATGATTTTGAAAATTGCCATTTTATTTCTGAAAGAGAACTAAAAATTTACAACAAAAACGAAGTTTTAGTAATCTGCACAGGTTGCCAGGGCGAATCAATGGCCGCGGCCCGTAAAATCGCCACCAATTCTCATCCCGTTATTCATTTTAGCAAGGGCGACCTGATGATTTTTTCTTCGAAAATTATTCCTGGCAACGAAAAGAAAATTTTTGAACTATTCGATTTGCTTGCCAAAAAACAAATCGATGTGTTAACTGAAAAAGATCATTTCGTGCATGTTTCTGGGCATCCTTCGCAAACAGAATTGCAAATTATGTATGATTTGGCAAAACCAAAAATTGCCATCCCTGTGCATGGCGAATTTATTCATACCAAAACTCATTGCGAGCTAGCCATCGAGTGCGGGGTGCAAAAAGCCATTCAAACAGAAAACGGCTTGGTAATTAAAATCGATGCACAAAATCCAACCGCTTCTTTGGCAGTGGGTTTTGTAAAATCTGGCTATTTAGGAGTTGATGGCAAACAATTACTCGATTTAAACTGCGAAGTTATTAAAGAACGAAAAAAATTACAAGATAGTGGTGCGGTTTTTGTTTCTTTGTATCTCGACAAACAATTAGTTCGACAAAAACAATCAAAAATAATCTGTGTCGGCTCTTACGATTTAAAAGAAGACAGGTTGGCATACGATCTTATCTACAAAGAGCTTGATTCGTTATTAAAAGGCAAGGCAAAAGAAACCAAACTCGATGATAAATCATTTTCTTTTAATTTTCTCAAAAAGAAAAAAGCTTTCGACTATTCCAAAATCGCTCTTGAACTCGAAAAAGCCAGCAAAAATAAATTAGCCAAAATTTTTAACGACTTGATGGGCAAAAAACCTGTCATAGAAATGAACATTATTATTGAAAAATGATTATTTTAGCCTTTATTGGTATGTGCTTTGCTTGGGGCTTTAGCTGGTTTGCTATGAAATTGCAAATCAGCACCCAACTTGTTGCACCAGAAATATCGTTATTTTATCGTTTTTTTGCGGTTTCAATTCTTATGTTTGCAGTTTCTTGGCTTAGCAAAGCTAGGCTGAAACTTAAAAAAACCGAATTAATTTATTTGCTTTTCATCGCTCTTTGTAATTTTTCTGTCAATTTTTTTATTGGCTATCACACCACCAAAATTATTCCTAGTGGCATTATTGCCGTTATTTTTAGCCTTTCGGTAATCAGTTCAGAACTAATCAAATCGTGGCTTAGCGGTCATAAAATTAGCAAACGAATTATGCTTAGTGGCTTTATTGGCACCATTGGTTTGGCTTTTTTTATTTTGCCTAATGTTTTGCATAAAAACAGCAGTTTTTCAGCGATTGGCTTTGTTTATGCTTTTTTGATGATGTTAATTTTTTCGTTTGGCAACTATTTAGTGGCTTGCAACAACAAAAAAAATCACACTCCACTTTTCACCACCATTTCTTTTGCTTCGGCTTTTGGGGCAGGCTATTTCTTGCTTTACAGCCTAATTATGGGTTATCAATTTAATTTTGATTACAGTTATTCTTATGTTGGTTCGTTAATTTATCAGATTTTCTTTGCTTCCATTTTGGCTTTTATTTGTCTATATTATTTAATCAGCCAAATTGGGGCCGCCAAAGCAAACTACACCGCCTTGGTTTATCCTGGCATCGCCTTGTTGGTTTCGAGTTTTTTTGAAAATTATCAATTTCAAACAATCAGCACCATCGGCTTTTTCTTAATTATTATCGCACTTTCTCTTGACTTTTTTTATCAAAAAATTTTTAAATAACTGCCAAATATGCCTGTTGAAAATCTTGCTGTTCAGCCTCAATTGAAAATTATCGCCGACCATCTTCGCTCTTCTTGTTTTTTAATTGCCGACGGCATTTTACCAAGCAACGAAGGCAGGGGATATGTGTTAAGGCGAATTATGCGAAGAGCGATGTTGCAATGCTATAAACTCGGCAAAAAACAACCAATGATGCATTTGTTGGTTAATGTGCTAATTGCCGAAATGGGCGAAGCTTATCCAGAACTAATCAGAGCAAAAGATACCATTACCGACACTTTATTTTTTGAAGAGCAAAAGTTTTTAGAAACACTCGAAAAAGGGCTGAAAATATTAGACGAAACTAACATTGAAAATCAACAATTATCTGGCGAAATTGCTTTTAAACTCTACGACACTTATGGCTTTCCGCTCGACTTAACTCAACAAATCTGCCAAGACAAAAGCATCACGGTCAATTTAGCCGAATTTGAAACAGCAATGCAACAACAAAAAGAAAAAGCCAAAAATAGCTGGGTTGGTAGCGGTGAAAAAGCCGAAGATTCTTTGTTTTTTGCTTTGCAACAACAATTTGGCAACACCGAGTTTTGTTATCACACTTCAACCAGTGCCAAAGCAACTATTTTAGGCATTTTAGTTGGCAACGAACTAGTAGAAAAAATCGATTTTAATCAGCAAAATACATCACAACAAATTTATATCATTCTCAACCAAACCCCATTTTATGCCACTTCTGGCGGTCAAAAGGGCGATGACGGCAACATTATTTTACAAGAACACTACCAAGAAAACCTTAACTACCAGCAATTACCTAGCTTTCTCGATATCAAAGAAACCAAAAAAGTGGCAGGCGGTTTGTTTTTGCACCTAGTTGCATGCGGGTGCGGTCAATTTGTGGTTGGCAACCAAGTGATGGCTTTGGTTAATCAGCGAAATAGGCAGTTAAGAGCTCAAAATCATTCGGCAACTCATCTTTTACACAAGGCATTGAAGCAGGTTTTAGGAAATGCCATAACTCAAAAAGGCTCAAATGTTGATGCCACACAACTCACTTTTGATTTTAATTTCAATCGAGCCGTCACTTATTTAGAATTACAACAAATCGAAGAGTTGATAAATTTTTATATCAGGCAAAATTCACAGGTGCAAACTAAAATCAGCACCTTGCAAGAAGCAAAAGAAAGCGGTGCCGAAGCTCTTTTTGGCGAAAAATATGCCGACACAGTAAGAGTGGTGCAAATGGGGCAATCGCACGAATTATGTGGCGGAACACATGTGGATTGTACCGGCAACATTGGTTTGCTAAAAATTATCAGCGAAAACGGCATTGCTTCTGGCATCAGAAGAATTACCGCCAAAACTGGTTTTTATGCTCTGCAACATCTCAAATTACAAGAACAAAAACTTTATGCCTTGCTTGATTCTTTAAAAGTCAAACAACAATTTGAAGAAGTAAAAATCGCTGAAAATCAATTTTTATCAAATAAAGTTGGCTTTGATGACACTAGTTTTTTTCTCGATGAAAAACAAGAAAACATCATTCACAACACTCAAGAACAGGCAACTTCTTTGGTTTTGCAAAAAACTAGCCAAATTGGCTTTGATTTTTTACAACAAATCAAGCAAAAAGATAAAGAAATACAACAACTAAAACAACAGCTTTGGCAGCAAGATTTGGCTTGTATTAACATCAAAAATCTTGCTCAACATTGCTTGATTCATCAAACTTTTAACAATGCCACAATAGTTGATTTACGAAATATTTTAAACCTCTATCAAACTCAACAAACACAGCATCACTCAACAAAAATTATTGTCTTTTTTGGCATCGAAAACAACAACAAGGTTAATGTTTTGTTGGCAAGCAATGTTATTGATTTTGATGCTAGCAAAAACATTGTTAATCTGGTTGAAATTTTGCAAGGCAAAGGCGGTGGCGGTAAAAAAGATCTGGCCATGGGTTCTGGTGTGGCTATCGCTAAAATTCCGCAAGCGATTGATTTTGTAATCAATGCCGTTTCCACAATTTAAACAAAACTTCTATCTAAATTCCCCTTCTTGTAGAAGGGGTGCCCGCGATAGCGGGCGGGGTAGTGTTTGCAAGCAGATTTCGATCTAATCACTCCCCCCTTGAGGGGGAGTCAAAATTGCATAGCAATTTTGGTGGGGGGTCAGAAGACTATATCACAACATCGATTTTACATAATGATTCTTTAACCCCCCACCAAAATTGCTATGCAATTTTGACTCCCCCTCAAGGGGGGAGTGATTAGATCGAGGTAATATTATTGCCCTAGAATGCTTTATTTATGGAAATGGCATAATATCATTTCCACAAATTAAACCAAACATTGTCATAAAAAGTGCTTGCAAAAAAGAAGCCAGTTTTTATAATTTATGTTATAGATATTTAAAATTTCATTTGTCTTTATGTTGCAAAATCAATCAAATTCAAAAAATATTACCATTAATTTTGGTCCACAACATCCAGCAGCTCACGGAGTGTTAAGGCTAATACTTGAACTTGACGGCGAAGTTGTAACCAGAGCCGATCCTCATATTGGCTTGTTGCATCGAGGCACCGAAAAACTCATCGAATACAAAACCTATCTACAAGCCGTTCCCTATTTTGACAGACTCGATTATGTTTCACCAATGTGTCAAGAACATGCCTTTGCTTTGGCGGTTGAAAAATTGTTGGGCTGTCAAGTGCCAAGAAGGGCAAAATTTATTCGAGTTTTATTTTCTGAGCTCACCCGAATTTTAAATCACATCATGAACATCACCACTCAAGCTCTTGATGTTGGTGCTATGACTCCACTGCTTTGGCTATTTGAAGAGCGAGAAAAATTAATGGTTTTTTATGAAAAAGTTTCTGGCTCTAGAATGCACTCTGCCTACATCAGGCCAGGTGGAGTTGCCCTTGATTTACCAGTTGGTTTATTGGGCGAAATTCAAACTTTCGCTTGTCAATTCGAAGAAAAAATAGATAATCTCGAAAATTTACTTAACGACAATCGCATCTTTAAACAAAGATTGGTCGATATTGGGGTGGTTTCGCTTCAACAAGCTCTTGATTGGGGTTTTTCTGGCCCTATGTTAAGAGGCTCTGGTGTTGCTTGGGATCTCAGAAAAAATCAACCCTACGAAATTTATAACGAACTAGATTTTGACATTCCGATTGGCAAAAATGGCGATTCTTACGATCGTTATTTAATTAGAGTACAGGAAATGCGAGAATCTCTAAAAATCGTCAAGCAATGCATCAACAAAATGCCTGATGGCGAAGTTTTTTGCAACGATCCTAAAATTGCCCCGCCAAGCAAAGACAACATGAAACAATCAATGGAAAGTTTAATTGCCCACTTCAAACTATTTACCGAAGGCTATAAAGTGCCAGCTGGCGAGGTTTATTCTGCAGTCGAGGCTCCAAAAGGCGAATTTGGGGTCTATTTAATTGCAGACGGCACCAGCAGGCCCTATCGATGCAGATTAAGAGCACCTGGTTTTGCTCATTTACAAGGGCTCGAATTTATGACTAAAGGGCATATGCTTGCCGATGTGGTAACCATCATTTCTACACAAGATATTGTTTTTGGCGAAATCGATCGTTAATTTATGATCGTTTTTACCACTATTCACCATTTAACATCTTTTTTGGCAAAACAAACCAGCAAAACTGTGGCCTTGGTGCCAACAATGGGCTCTTTGCATCTTGGCCATTTATCTTTGGTGCAAAAGGCAAAAGAAGTGGCAGAAATTGTGGTGGTAAGTATTTTTGTTAATAAAAAACAATTTAACAATTTAACCGACTATCAATCTTATCCTAAACATCTATCTGCCGATCTAAACTTGTTGCAACAACAAAAAGTTGATGTAGTTTTTGCACCAGATGAAACCGAGATGTTCGCTTACGGCAATGAAAATAATTTTACCATTTCTCCTCACAGCGATCTAGAAAACTGCTTGTGCGGCAAGTTTCGATTTGGGCATTTTGCCGGTGTTTGCCTGATTGTTACCAAACTTTTTAACATCGTAAAACCAAATTTTGCTATTTTTGGTGAAAAAGATTTTCAGCAACTTACGATCATCAAAAAAATGGTAGATTATTTTAATTTTGATCTCAAAATTATTTCTGCCCCAACCATAAGAAATGAAAACGGTTTGGCACTTTCTTCACGAAATGCTTTGTTATCGCAAAATGGCTTACTTTTGGCAAGCAAAATATATCAAGCTTTATTAAAAGTAGCAAAAAATCCAACAGAAATCGAAAATACTAAAAATCAACTACTCAGGCAAGGCTTTTCTTTGGTAGAATATCTCGAAATTCGCAACTCTTGCAACCTTTCTTTAATTGATCCTACAGCAATTCATCTGCAAAAACAACCAACCAGAGTTTTTATTGCAGTTGTTTTAGAAGGTGTACGATTAATCGATAATTTTTTAATTGACAATTAAAAAATTTTTAACACCAATTGTCTTAACAATAAACAAAAAAACAAACAAGATTATTTTTTACAATAAACACTTGGCTTTTTTATTTTTGCCTATCTATAATAACATTTTAGCTATTTAAATCAAAATAATAAATTTCTTGTTAATTAATGAAATTAAATAAAAATCAAGATCAACAGTATCTTTCATCTCAAAATGAAGATCAAAATAAAAAAAACTTGGTTCAAAACAACAAAAAAAAATCAAAAATTTTATTTATTTTTATAGGTTCTTTTTGTTTATTTTTGCTTGCCAATCAAGCAATTTGGGCACAAATTGAAAGCATATATAACTCTACAAGCGATGAATCTACAAGCATTTCTGGCTTAATGTCGGCAATTACTAATAACGACATTGAAGGTGTTAAATTTTTCAGCAAAGGCGGTCCGTTAATTATCAATCAAAAAAATATCGGCGGGGCAACTGCCTTGCATATCGCTTGTCGCGAATCTAACACCGAAGCTGTAAAAATTTTACTTGAAAACGGTGCCAGCCTCAACATTGCCGACAACGAGGGCTGGACCCCTCTTATGAGAGCCTCTTTAGTTGGCAATGCCGATATTGTGGAAATGTTAATTGCAAAAAATGCTAAAGCCGATGCTTTTAATTCAATTGGCGAAACCGCCCTTATGCATGCCACAACTTCTAGATGCTTGCAGTGTTTAAATATTATTATCGAAAAAGGCAACTTGGTGAAAAATGTTAATTTAAAAACTCTAAAAACTCAAATTACCGATGCTTTTTTGTTGGCAAGAAACCAAGAAGAACCTACCATTAAAACAGTTTTAGAATCTTTTTTAGATTATGTTAATAAGGCAGATAATCTGCTTGCAACCCAACCAACCCAACCAACACAGCCAGAAGAAACAACACAAGAAGTTGCCGAATCTAAGCCATTAAAAAAACTCACTGTTGGCAAAAAAAATGCTAAAAAATTTGCTTTAAAAACCACGGTTGAACAACAAGAAGAGCCAACAATTCTTGCCAAATCTTCGCAATCACAAGCTGTCAAACCAAAAGAAGAAACCGCAAAACAAACAAAATCTCCCTCTGCACCCATTAAACAAGCCAAACTAGAACCAATAAAAACCCTGCCAAAACCAGCAGAAAAACCTAAAAAAATCTTTAAACTAAAAAAACCAATCGAAGATCCAAAAAATAAAATTCCCACCATCACTCAGCAATCACTGCCTCTTGTGGCTGTGCCAGTTGAGCCAGAAGTTAAAACAGAAACCGTTGCCAATAGCACAAAATCAACAACCGAACCGCAAAATAATCAATCGCAAGAAAACCAGCAAAACACTCAAACTGCCGAAAATAAAGAACAAACATCTAGCGAAACTACCAGTTTACCAACAAAAAGCGAACCGTCTTCTAGCTTTTTTAAAAGATTTATCTTAAAAAAACCAGCAAAAGAAACTAATATCGTCAACAATCAAGAAGTCTTGTCAGAACCTGCTTCTAAAAAATCGCTAGACGAACCTCAAAAAATCGCTCTCGATAAAACTCCAGAAAAAACAACAGAAGAAAAAACACAAAAACCTCAAGAAGAAGTCAAAACAACTCCTGAACAAGAAGAAAAACAAAGTAACCCAAGTGCATTGCCAGATGTTAAACAAAAAAGCCCGCCGACCCAAAACAATAGCGATTCTCCTACAAAAGAAACCGTCGGCAAAACAACCAATCTTAACACCGAAAATAAAAAGCCAGAAGGAAAACTAAAAAAATTCAAATTTTCGTCTTTGCAAGATAACAAAAACAAGCAACCTCAAACAGAAACAACAACTCCTGCACTCAAAGACTCACAAGTTCTTGAAAATAGTCAACAAAAAAACTTGCAAAACGAAAATAAACAACAAGTTACAGCCAATAAAAAATACAAACTCAAAGCCATAAGCGACAGCGAAAACACCGAAACCGAAATAGAAGTTAAAAAATTACCTGTTCCGCAAGAAATATAATGTTTTTATATTACAATCAAAATGTGGTGCAAGAAGCCTTCATCGACATAGCAAACAGAGGCTTTTTGTTTGGCGATGGGGCTTTTGAAACTTGCCTAATTCATGCTCAAAAAATTATCAATTTCCCACAGCATTTGCATCGCTTGGCTACCGCCTTACAATATTTAGAAATCACCTACGATCTCAATAATCTGCAACAACAAGCAGAGCATTTAATTAAGCTTAACAACCTAGAAAACGGCATTTTAAGAATGCAAATCAGCAGAGATGTTGGCAGTATCGGCTACTTACCCACCGCCAAATGCACAGCAATCAGTGTTATGCAAACATTACCATTTCGCGAAGTACCTGAACAAATCAAATTAATTGTCAGCTCTAGAGATTTATTTGGTAGCTTTCCTTTTAAGTCAAGCAACTGTTTGCCTTATGTTTTGGCAAAAATCGATGCCGGCAAACAGCAAGCTTTTGATAGTATTTTACTCAATTCGCAACAACATATTTGCGAAACTGGTTCTGCCAATATTTTTTGGGTAAAAGATGGGCAAATTTTTAGCCCAGATGCAAGTTGCGGGCTAGTTTTGGGAATTATCAGAGATTTGCTTTGTCAACATTATCAGGTTAATTTTATTAAAGCGAATTGGCAAGCTCTTTATTGGGCCGATGAAGTTTTTCTCACCAACTCAATTATTTTGCTAAAAAGTATTGATTTTATTGCATTTGACAATAAAATAAGCAAATATTATTCACAAAAAAAAGTGGCGACAACCGTTGCTAATTTTTTACAAAAAACCTTATTGAGCTTATGAAGTCCAGCAATGCAGTTTTACAAAAAACCCTTCGAGCATTTTCTATCATAGAAATTGCCGTGGTTTTGGCGGTTATTGGCATTTTGCTTTCTTCGGTAATTATTGGCAAAAATCTTGTTGACAAGGCAAAAATAGCCAATGCTCAAACTCTCACCACCAATTCTGTGGTGCATAGCCTTGACAAAAACTTGGTTTTTTGGCATGAAACTTCTTTTGGGCAAGAATCCTACAACAACAACACTTGGTTTGATTATCAACAAGATAAAACTAAAAAAAACAATACCACCACATCTTTGACAGCACCACAACTGCTTGAAGATTCTGGTAATCTCATCAACAACATTCCTGCCCTAAATTTTACATCTTCACAATTCTTAACCCAACCCGCTTTGTTAAATCTTAACAACAGTTATTTCGCTATTTTTGCAGTGCATAGCAATGCCAACAATACAAATGATGGCAAAGTTTTTAGCAACCAACCCGCTCCCACTCAAACAATTGTCGATGGCAATAAAAGATTGTTAATTTGGCAATGTTGCTCATCTTCATTTATTACCACATTTACCGCAACCAGCAAAATTGGCAACAGCTACACTGGCGACATTTACGAAATCATTGCTTTCAATACTCAACTTACCGATACTCAATTTAACGAAGTTGTTGCTTATTTAAAAGCAAAATATAGATTCAAAATAACTGGTTAGCGATGGTTTTTTCTTATAATTGTTATGCCAAAATCAATTTATTTTTACACATTAACGGCAAAAGGCCAGATGGCTACCACAATTTGCAGTCTTTATTTTCGCCTATCAATCTTTATGATGTTTTGTATCTGCAAAAAAGCCCTCGGTTTTGTCTCAATATTGTTGGCAATTATCAGCAACAGCTATCGGCAACACAACACAACATTATCACTAAAATTTGGCAATATTTTCTAGAAAATTTTCAACTAGATAGCAATCTAACCATCACTTTGCAAAAAAATATTCCCGTTGGGGCGGGCTTGGGCGGTGGCTCTAGCAACGGAACCGCTTTTCTTTTGGCAGTTAACAAATTATTTTCTTTGCAACTTAACACTTCGCAATTACTTGAAATTAGCCTAAAATTTGGCTCGGATTTGCCGTTTTTTTTGCTAGGCAAGCCAGCCTTGGTTTTTGGCAGAGGCGAAGAAGTTGTGCCACTAGAAAAACCCTTGGCAAAACCCTTGCCAAAATTGCCGATTTTATTGATTAATCCGCAAATTAACCTGTCAACCGCTTTGGTTTTTGCTAAAAACAGCAATTTCAGCCAGCCTCTTGCTGTTGACTATTTGCAAAATCTCGATTTTATGGGCTTGCTTGCCCTTGGCAACGATCTCGAAAAATCGGCAATAAGTTTATTGCCAGAAATCGCCGAAATTTTAGCTTGTCTCAACAAATTTCAACCGCTCACCGCAAAAATGTCGGGCAGTGGCAGTAGTTGTTTTGCCGTTTTTGCCAACAAAACCACTTGTCGAGCTGGTTATATTTGGTTTCGACAAAACTTTCCTCAATATTTTGTAAAAATGCTCTAAAACTATGTCATCACTTTTTAACCTGCATCAATTAAATCTCAAAATTAACGAAGCAAAAATTGCAGTCAACCCATCTGCTGTCAATGTTTTTAGCAGGTGGCACAATTTGCTAACCACCACTAACAAAACCGAAGAACAACTCCAAGCCGATTTTTTAAACGATATTTTTGGCGAAGTTTTGGGCTATGCCTACAAAAGGGGAGAAACCGAAATCAACCTCGAAAAAGAGCAAAAAACCGAACTTGACTCGCAAAAACCCGACGGAGTTTTGGGCTTTCTCAACCAGCAAAACAAAGATATTCGAGTAATCATCGAGCTAAAAGATAGCAAAACTAATCTTGATGCCAAGCAAAACCGAAAAAACGATAACCGCACATCAGTTGAGCAGGCTTTTGGCTATGTGGCAAAATATCAAGGAATTGAATTTGTGATTGTAAGCAATTTTAACGAGATTCGACTTTATCAAAGCCATTACCAAGGCAAATATCACCAGTTTTTGATGAGTGAGTTAGCTAGTCAAACCGCCAAACAACAAGAGTTTCACTTTTTGCTCTGCATGCACAATTTAATTGGCATCACAGCAAATTCTGGCTCGTTTATCAAAAAACTTATCAACGATCAAGTCAAGCACGAAACCGAAATTCAAAATAAATTTTATTTTGCCTATAAAGATTTACGCAAAGAATTTGTCGACAATCTTTTACAGCAAAATCAAATAACCCCAGATGTTGCCATTGCCAAGGCTCAAAAACTTTTCGATCGTCTGTTGTTTATTCGATTTTGTGAAGACAATAACCTCATTAACAAGCCTTTTGACAAAGTCAATGCTGGCAAGGCTTTGGGGCTAAATTTGTGGCAAGCTTTAAAACTGCTTTTTACCTCAATTGATCGTGGCAACCCACCTCATATCCATAAATTTAACGGCGGTTTATTTGCCTGCGACACCCTATTTGACAGCCTAAATTTTGATCTAAAACTACTTGAAAAACTCATTAATTTTTTATGTTTATATCACTTTAAAAACGACATTTCGGTGCATATTTTGGGGCATATTTTTGAGCAATCCCTCACCGATCTCGAAGTTTTAAAAGCCAATCTCAATTCGCAAACTCACCACACAAAAGAAGGCAAACGAAAGCAAGATGGCATTTTTTACACTCCAAAACACATCACCGCCTACATTATTTCAGAGGCTTTGGGCGGTTGGCTAAAAGAACAAAAAGAAGCTCTCCAAATTCATGCACTATCACCGCAAGAATTTTCGCACAACACTGCAAAAAAGCAAGCAAACCCCAATTTAGAACTCATCAAACGATACAAACTTTATGCCGAAAAACTAAAATCTATCAAAGTGCTCGACCCCGCTTGCGGTTCTGGGGCTTTTTTGGTTGAGGTGTTTAACTATTTGCAAAACGAGTGGCTCGATCTATCGCAAACCCTGCAAAAACTGGGCGACAATGCCGAAAATGGCTTGTTTAGTTATGCCAATCTTTACAAAGATATTTTGCAAAACAATATTTTTGGGGTCGATCTCAACTCTGAATCGGTGCAAATTACCAAGCTTTCGCTGTGGCTAAAAACCGCCAACTCAAAAGACGAACTCACCACTCTCGACCACAACATCAAAGTTGGCAACAGCCTAATTGACAACACTAGTTTTGATGCCAAAGCTTTTGATTGGCAAAAAGAATTTCCACAAGTGTTTTGCAATTCATCAACCGAGGGCGGTTTTGCCAAAGGTTTTGATGTGGTGGTTGGCAACCCGCCTTATGTTCGCCAAGAGTTGTTTAGCAACCTAAAGCCTGCCTTGCAACAAAAATATGCGGTTTATACTGGGGTGGCAGATTTATATTGCTATTTTTATGAGCAGGCAACCAATTTGCTTAAACCAAACGGCAAACTTGGTTTTATCACCTCAAACAAATGGATGAGGGCAAACTATGGCGAGCCTTTACGAAAATTTATTTTAGCCAATACCAAAATCGAAAGCTTTGTTGATCTCGGCGGGCAAGAGGTTTTTAAAGGTGTTGGAGTTGATGCTAATATTATTGTTTATCAAAAAACACCGGCCCAAAATTATCAATTTAAAACCTCAAATAATTTAACAGATTTCACAATTTTTGCAAGCAACAACCTCGATGCCAAATGTTTTAACATCGAAAGCAACAACCTTGCAAGGCAAATCAAAACCAAAATCGAAAAAATCGGCACACCGCTCAAAAACTGGGATGTTAAAATTAACCGCGGCATTTTAACTGGCTTTAACGAAGCTTTTATTATCGACAGCAAAATCAAAGATCAGCTCTGCTTGGCAGATGCTAAATCGGCAGAGATCATCAAGCCAATTTTACGAGGCAGAGATATCGGCAGATACAGCACGAATTGGGCAGGGCTTTGGGTGATAAACACTCACAACGGCTATAAAAGCCCTCGATCTAATCACCCTCCCCTTGCGGAATATTCTGCAACCAGCCCTCGATCTAATCACCCTCCCCTTGAGGGAGGGTCGAAATTGCAAAGCAATTTCGGGGAGGGGTCAGAAAAGCAAATCACAAACTCAAATTCTAGTGTTGTTAATAGCATTTACCCCTCCCAGAGCTACTTCGTAGCTCTTGCCCTCCCTCAAGGGGAGGGCGATTTAGATCGCGAACTGCACAAGGGGAGCGATTTAGATCGAGCAAGAATTGAGGTTGAAAAAGATTATCCTGCAATTTTTAATCATCTCAAAAAATATCAAACACAACTAGAAAAAAGAACCGACAAAGGCGATCACTGGACAAACCTTCGCAACTGTGCATATGTTGAAGATTTCGAAAAAGAAAAAATTGTGTGGGCAGAAATTGTTTCTAATGCATCTTTTACTTACTTTGAAAATGAATTTTATTGCGAAGCAACTTCGTTTATAATGACAGGCAGTAATTTAAAATATCTGGTTGCCTTGCTAAATTCAAAAGTTTGCACTTGGGCTTTTAAAAAATTTTATGCAGGTGGCGGTCTTGGTGAAAAGGGTTTTAGATATAAAAAAATATTTATCGAGCAACTCCCCATTCCGCAAATATCGCCACAAGAGCAAGAGCCATTTATTGCTTTGGCTTGTGATATGTTAAATTTGCATCGGCAAATTGCCAAAATTAGCGATGATTTTTTGGCTTATCTAAAAGCAAAAACCGGCAATCCTCAAAAATTAAATAGCAAAATTTTAAATTGGCATTGCCTTGACGATGATGAGTTTTTAACAGAAATAATCAAACTTGCCAAGGCTCAAAATTTACGAGATTTCGACGAGCGATCGTTGTTTTCTGCTTTTAAAACCGATATACAAACTACCACAACCATCAAAAACAACATAACCCAAACCAATAAAAAAATCGACCAAATGGTTTATGCCCTGTATCAACTCACCGAAGAAGAAATTGCAGTGATAGAGAATATTTAATTTTAATCGATCTAAATTCCCCTTCTGTAGAAGGGGTGGATTTTTTTTCCTTGGCAAAAAAAAGACCAAGGTAGTGTTTACAAGCAGAACTGGGAGCAAATTCCCCTTTTTTAGAAGGGGAATTCTGACCGAGTTTTGCTTGCAAACACTACCCCGGCACTTCATGCCACCCCTTCATTAGTGCGGGGAATTCTGACCGAGAACTGCTTGCAAACACACCTTTATTATAGTGCAGAGAATTCAGATCGCCCGATTAAACAACAGAAACATTACAACACCACAACAAGATGGCTTTTTGCACATGAAGTCTGTTTTCTGCTTCATCAAAAACAATAGAATATTTGGCATCAACCACCTCGGCAGTTGCCTCAAAACCTCGATAAACTGGCAAACAATGACTAAACAAAGCATTTTTTTTGGCGAGTTTCATTATTTTGGCATTTACTTGAAAAGGTTCTAACAAATTTATTTTTCTTTGCCTTACCGCATCGTTATATTCGGCATCTTCGCCCATCGAAACCCAAGTGTCGGTAATTATCACATCGGCATCTTTTACAGCGGTTTTGATATTGTGATGCAAATGAATATCCGCTCCTTGTTTATGAGCTTTGGCGATTTCTTTTTTACAAAAATCTAGCTCTTCTGGCGAAGCGATATAAAGTTGAAATTCAAACAATTTGGAAGCATGAATATAAGAATTTAGCACATTGTTTTGATCGCCACACCAAACTATTTTTTTATTTTTAATGTCGCCAATCTTTTCTTGCATAGTTAAAATAGAAGCCAAAATTTGACAAGGATGAGAAAAATCAGACAAGCCGTTAATTACAGGCACCGAGGCATTTTCTGACATTTCGTTGATCACCAAATGCGAGTTGGTTCTGATCATAATAAAATCAACATATCTCGACAAAACTTTGGCAGTGTCGGCAACTGTTTCGCCTTTTCCTAACTGCATATCGGTTTTATTGGTAATAATCGCCAAACCGCCGAGTTGATTGATGGCAACTTCAAACGAAACCCTTGTTCTGGTAGAAGGTTTTTCAAAAATCATCATTAGATTTTTATTTTGCAAAGCTTGCAAATATTTTTGCTGATTTTTTTTAATATCAGAAGCTAAATCTAAAATTTCTTTAACTTCTTTTTCTGTAAGCAAACTTAAATCGATAAAATGACGATATGCTGGCTTTTTGTTTTCTTGAACCGCTGTAGAATTTTTATTGTTTTTTTTGCTGTCAAGCTTGGTGATTTTTTTGGTTTTCATAATATTTTCTAATGTTAAGTAAAAAAATTAAGTTAGAATTTTTACATTCAATTGTCAAGTATTTTTTGTTGATTTTAGCAAAATTAATAAAATGTTTCTAATTGGTAAAATTACCTGCATAAGATTTGGGTTTAACAGAAATTGATTGATTTTCAATAATTTCATAGCAAAAACCTTGTTGTTTAGCAAACTCAACTGCCAATTCTTTTGAGATAAATTTAAAAGATATTTGCGATTCGGTGTTTGCCGAAGAAACCCAGCCCATAAGAGGGTCAATAAAGCGATGATTGTTGTAATCAACAAAACTTATTAACCAATAAGATTTTTTCTTGCCCGATTGCATTGCTGATTTTTTGGGCTGATAAATATAAACTTTATTTTGCATAGCTTATTTGCCTTGATTTGAATTAATAACACCAGGAATAACAGATGTGCCCAAACCCTTAAAGACAAGTTCATTTAAACCAGAAACAGGTTGCATAATGCCATGCATTTCAATATTGACACACATTTTTTTAAAACCATGGGTTAGATTATCAAGAATAGTAGAATCAATGCCTGCGATTGGCAATATGCTATCCATAAAATTTTCACTAAGATCTGCCAAAACCCCAGGAAATTTACCCATCTCACCCAAACAATCAAAAAAATTACTCACCATATCGTGCAGGGCGGTGCCACCGACCGCCCCCATTTCACCATCGCCACCTGGTATTGGCATATGAGCAGCAGATCCACCACCACCGCCACCACCATCATCGCTTGCAGATTTTTTTGCCAAACGAAGAGCTAAATTAACACTCTGAAAATCAAAATCTGCCATAAGCTATTATTCAATATTGTCGGTTGCGGCTATCGCCGAGATATTTAAAATATCGTTAATGGAAGATTGCATGGTAATAATTTGCAATGATTTTTCAAAACCATTAAGAATCGGGCCTATCACTGTGCAATTTCCAACAGCTTCAAGCATTTTGGTGGCAATGCTGGCCGAATGCAAACCTGGACAAATTAAAATGTTGGCAGGTGCTGTGAGCCTACAAAACGGATATTTTGCCATTTTTTCTGGGTTTAAAGCCACATCAGCAGTCATTTCGCCATCGTATTCAAAGTTGATTTTTTGAGTTTTTTGCATTTCATCAAGTAATTCAACTGCTTTTTTAATTCTTTGCGACTCGGTTTTAAGGGCACTACCAAAATTAGAGAAAGATAAAAAGGCAACTCTTGGCTCGTAGCCCATATCTTTTACTTTATTTGCGGTTTGAATGGCAATTTGCACCAAGTGTTCAGACGAAGAAAGTTCGGAACAGGCGGTATCGGCAATAAAAATGGTTTTGCCTTTGGAAATAACCATAGAAATACCAAGGATAATTTGATTTTGCTTGTTTTTAAGCACTTGCCAAACATCGTGCAAAGATTTGCTATAACCTCTCGTCAGCCCTGTAATTAAAGCATCGCCATGACCACAAGCCAACATAGAAGCCGCAAAAACATTTCGATCGGTTTTTATCATACGTAAACAATCGGATTGTAAAAAACCTTTTCTTTGCAATTTTTCGTAAAGATATTTGCTAAATTTGCTGTTTTCTTCTGAAATTGAAGCATTAAAAATTTCAATACCTTTTGGATTGATATTAAACTCTTGCATTCTTTCAAGTATTTTGGCTTGTTTGCCAATCAAAATTGGCTTACCATAGCCATTATCTCGCCACATACTGGCAACTTTGATGATTTCTGGCTGTTCGCCCTCAGCAAAAATAATATTTTTTGGTGAAGCTTTCAGTTTTTCAAAAATCAAACTTAGGCTATTTACCGAAGGATCCCTTCTGGCCTGCAATTGTTTAACATAAAGATCCCAATCTTTGATTGGTTTTTTGGCAACTTTGGTTTCAACCGCGGCTTTAGCAACTGCCACAGGAATGGTATAAATCAATCGAGAATCAAAAGGAGTTGGAATGATATAATGTTTGCCAAATTTCATTTCTCTGCCACCATAAGCTTTAATAACTTCGTCTGGCACTGGTTGCCTAGCCAAATCTGCCAAGGCTTTAACGGCCGCAATTTTCATTTCTTCGTTGATAGTTGAAGCCCTCACATCAAGTGCTCCACGAAAAATATAAGGAAAGCCCATCACATTATTGACCTGATTTTCATAGTCGCTTCTGCCGGTAGCAACAATCGCATCGTCTCGTGTGGCATGAACTTCTTCTGGGGTAATTTCGGGATCGGGATTTGCCATAGCAAAAATCACAGGGTTTTTTGCCATAGATTTAACCATTTCTGTGGTTACCGCCCCTTTCACCGACAAGCCCAAAAACACATCAGCACCATTCATAGCTTCAGCTAAAGTTCGTAAATCGGTTTTAACCGCATGAGCAGATTTCCATTGATTCATACCAGCTGTTCTACCCTGATAAATCACTCCTTGGGTATCACATAAAAGGGCATTATTATGAGGCAAACCCATTGCTTTTAAAAGTTCCAAACAAGCAATGCCGGCAGCACCTGCGCCATTTACCACCACTCTTATTTGCTCAAATTTTTTGCCAGTAAGATGAAGCACATTTAAAATGCCCGCTGCCGAAATAATGGCGGTGCCGTGCTGATCGTCGTGAAACACCGGAATATCCATCACTTCTCTTAATTTGCTTTCAATAATGAAACATTCTGGAGCTTTAATATCTTCAAGATTAATGCCACCCCAGGTTGGGCCCAAATATCTTACCGCATTAATAAATTCTTCGACATTTTCGGTGGCAACTTCAATATCAACAGAATCGATATCGGCAAATCTTTTAAACAAAACCGATTTGCCTTCCATTACAGGCTTGCTAGCCAAAGCGCCCAAATTACCCAAGCCCAAAACCGCTGTGCCGTTAGAAATAACCGCCACATAATTGCCTTTGGCAGTATATTCGTAGGCCAAATCGGGGTTTTTAGCAATTTCTAAACACGGCACAGCAACTCCCGGTGAATATGCTAAAGCCAGCTCTCTTTGTGTGTTTAGAGGCTTGGTGGCATGCATAGCCACTTTTCCTGGCTGACCTTGTGTATGAAAATTCAAGGCTTCTATTTCTTTTTGATTTTTATTTTGATGATTGATGTTTTGAGTATTTTTTTTAGTAGTTTTTGGCATAAATTTTGATAATTTAGTTAAGATTCTTTCGCTTCTTTATTATCTAATAAAGAAATTTGATTTTTTTTCTCTTTTTCTTCGAGTTCAACAGAAGAAAGATATTGTGTTTCAAGCTGATTATTTTCAAGAGTTTCGGCGGTAACAAGCATTGATTTGATGTTTTTTTGAGTTGGTATAACATACATCGCTTCTAGCAAAATAGTCTCGGCTATCGCCCTTAAACCTCTTGCTCCCGTTTTGCGATCGATGGCTTTTCTCGCAATGGCATCGAGAGATTCGTCGCTAAATTCGAGTTCAACTTTATCGAGATTAAACAAATGTTTATATTGCTTAACTAACGAATTTTTTGGCTCAACTAAAATTTGTTTTAAATCAGAAGCGGTAAGGCCATCGAGAGGAGCTAAAACTGGCAATCTGCCTACAATTTCTGGAATAAGCCCATATTTTATAAGATCATCTGGCTCAACACTGCGAAAAACATCTTTTTGAGTAGAATTGTCGTTTTTATCTTTAACATTAGCAGTAAAGCCAATCGAAGAGCCCGCCCCTTTGGAAGCAATGATTTTTTCTAGACCAGAAAAAGCGCCAGCACAAATAAACAAAATATTATGTGTATCTATTTGCACATATTCTTGTTGGGTAGCTTTTCGACCCAGTTGAGTTGGCACCGAAGCAACCGTGCCTTCGATAATTTTTAACAAACCTTGCTGAACTCCTTCTCCAGAGATATCTCTTTTAGAATTATCTTCGACTTTTCTGGCAATTTTATCGATTTCATCAATATAAACAATGCCTCGTTGAGTTTTTTCAATATCAAAATTGGCGGCTTGCAACAAACGAGAGATTATGTTTTCGACATCATCACCAACATAACCAGCTTCGGTAAGCGAAGTGGCATCAGCAATGGCAAAAGGCACATCAAGAATTTTCGCTAAAGTTTGGGCAAGCAAGGTTTTGCCGCAACCAGTGGGCCCAATCATTAAAATGTTCGATTTATTAACTTCTAAACCATCGGAGTTTGAGTTAAAATCGATTCTTTTGTAGTGATTATAAACAGCTACCGCCAGAACTTTTTTGGCATAATCTTGCCCGATTACAAATTCGTTGAGTATTTTAACAATTTCTTGCGGAGTTGGCTTGTTGCCAGCAGTTGCAAAAAGAGGAGATTTTTTTTGCTCTTGCCTTAAAATATCCATACCAAGCTCTATGCATTCGTTGCAAATAAAAGCTGTTGGCCCTGCAATGAGTTTTTTTACTTCATGTTGAGATTTACCACAAAAAGAGCAGTGCAAATCTTTGTCGCTATATTTTTTCATAATAAAAAATTAAATTGGTCGCTTATCAAGAATTTGATCGATTAAACCAAATTCTAGGGCCTTGTTAGCATTCATAAAATTATCTCTTTCCATAGCTTTTTCAATGGTTGATAGTTTTTGCTCAGTGTGCTTCACATAAATTTCGTTTAATCTTTTTTTTAGTGATAAAATTTCTTGAGCATGAATTTCGATATCGGTTGCCTGCCCCTGAAAACCGCCACTTGGCTGGTGAATCATGATTCGCGAATTTGGCAAAGAAAATCTTTTACCAGAAGCCCCTGCCGACAAAAGCAAAGAACCCATCGAACAAGCCTGACCGATGCATAAAGTATTAACATCGGGCCTAATAAACTGCATAGTATCATACATCGCCAAACCAGAAGTAACCACACCGCCTGGCGAATTAATGTATAAAAAAATATCTTTTTTAGGATCTTCAGCTTCTAAAAACAATAATTGAGCCACAATTAAAGAAGAAACTTGATCGTCGACAGGACCGCAAAGAAAAATGATTCTTTCTTTTAGTAATCTTGAATAAATATCAAAAGATCTTTCGCCCCTTGGAGTTTGCTCAATCACCATAGGCACCAGATAGTTTTGGTGCTGATTTAGAATATCTGACAGATTGCTCATAAAATTAGTTATAAAAAATCATTAATATATACTTGAAAAAATTTTTGAAAACTACTATAATTTTAATAAAAATTTTTTTATTAAAATTAACAATCTTTCCAAAAATACATCATTAAGATTTTTATTATAAAACAATTTAAACAAAAAACAACCAAAAAAAATATGTCTAACGAAAATATTTCTGATTCTCTCCAAAAACAAGAGCAAGAGCAAGAGCAAAAAACTCCCAACACAGAGCAAGAGACCTCTGCCAACACTTCTCAACTCGATATTTTGCAACAAAAACTTAACGAACAAGAACAGCAAATTACAGATCTAAATCAAAAATTACTCAGAAGTTTAGCAGATTTTGAAAATCTCAGAAAACGATCTCAAGAAGAAAAAGAAAAAATTCATCAATTCGCCATCACCAATTTTGTTGGCGATCTGGTGCCTGTGGTTGAAAATTTTTTTATGGCAAGCGACAATTGTCCGCAAGAAGAAATTCAAAAAAACGAAACAGTCAAAAACTATGCCACCGCTGTTGAAATGACCAAAAAAGAACTCATCAAAACACTAGAAAAACACAAGGTCGAAAGAATTTTTCCACTAAAACAGCAGTTTAATCACAATTTGCACGAAGCTTTATCGCAAGTTACCACAACAACCGCCCAAGACGGCGAAATTTTACAAGTAATTCAAGCGGGCTATAAAATTGCCGATCGCCTAATCAAACCAGCTTTGGTAATTGTCGCAAAAGTTGCAAAAAACAATTCGAAAGAAGAAGCCAGCAACGACAATAATGAATAACATCAAACACTAAAACCCAACCAAAACTTATGACAGATTTATTTCACCACTTAAATTTATCAGAAAAAACCTCTCTAAAACCTCTTAAAGGCATTTCTCTATTTGCCAATGTTGGTGTTTCTGAAACTTATTTGTCTAGCCAAAATATTCATATTGTGGCCGCCAACGAACTTTTGCCAGAAAGGGCAAAATTTTATCAGCATTTGCACCAAAACACTCAAATGATCTGTGGCGATATTACCGATGAAAAAATATTTCAGCAATTAGTTGCTAAATTTCACACCGAAAAATGTAGTTTTTTGCTTGCCACTCCGCCTTGTCAAGGCATGAGTGTTGCTGGCAAAATGAACCCAAACGACCCTAGAAATAAGCTAATTATTAATGTGATAGATTTTATTAAAGCAACCAAGCCAGAAAATATCATCATCGAAAATGTAGCAAATATTTTAAATTTTTCTATTTTGCACCAAGAAAAACAAATTAAAATTGTCGATTTTATTAAAGAACAGCTAAATCCTTTGCAATATTTTATTAATTATGCAGTGCTTGATGCCAGCGATTACGACACTCCGCAATATCGAAAAAGAGCAATTTTTTTAATTTCTAGGCATAAAGTGTGGCATTTTCCTGCTAAAAAGCCCAAAATTACTGTGCTTGATGCCATCGGCGATTTGCCCAGCCTTGAAAGTGGGCAAGATTCGGGCATAAAATATCATGTTGCCAAAACTCATAACCAGCAACACATACTGTGGATGAAACACACCCCAACTGGCAAAACCGCTCTTGAAAACGAAGTTTTTTTTCCGCAAAAAAACAATAGAAAAATTAAAGGCTTTGCCACAACCTATAAACGCATCGATTGGCATAAACCTGCCCCAACAATTACTATGTGCAATGGCGCCATTTCTTCGCAAAACAATGTGCACCCTGGCAAAAAAATAGAACAAAATCAATATTCTGATGCTAGAGTGTTGACTATTTTAGAGCTATTGCGCCTCACTGGCCTGCCTGATGATTGGAACATTCCGAATTGGGCAAGCGACAACCTTACACGCCAAGTGCTTGGCGAATCTTTTCCACCAAAATTTTGCCTAAATTTAATAACAACAATGCCAAGAAAATGAACAGACTCGACGAAATGGACTTTCATCAAATAAAAATTGAATATCAAAGAATTTTTGATTTTATTGATAATGGAATATTTGAAAAAATTAGTTCAGAAATTGAAAATATCTATCAAGAATATATTTTTTATATCCAAGACTACAAAATAAAGGGCGGAACTCTTGGTAGAGGCAACTTAAAATGGGGCAGAAACATTATTTGGAGCTGGTTTATAGAAAAAATCTTTTTACATATTTTACAACAAAATAGCTATTTTAAATCGGTTAGATTATATGGCGGAGATTCTTCTCATTTGTTTTTATACGATAAAATCAATAAAATAATCACAATCGAAGGTGAAAAAACCACCAAGCCAGATCTGATTTGCAAAACTCAACAAGATCAAGAATTTTGCATAGAACTTAAAACAGCTGCCAAAGGCATTTTTTCAATCAAAAAAGGCAATATAGATCAACTCTATAAAGATGCAGGTCAAAACGATAGAATAACCTTAATTATCATGATAGATTTAGAAAACAAATTATACCAAATTAAAAATTTACAATTTTTTCATAACAAACAACCTTTTATCAATCAAAGAATGGAGGGGCAGTTATGCTATGATTTTCCTCATCCAGATCTTGGTTTAAGCAACATAATAAATCATGATTTTATAGATTTACTAGATTATAGCATTTTAAATATCGAAGATGTTAAAAAATACAAATCACTAAAAATAGCCGAAATTAGAAAAGATTTAAAAATGATAAAACTCATTACTAATAAAATTAAAATTGATAAAATTATTTTTGAAAAAAACTTACAAGATCAAGATTTTGCTAGTAAAATGCAAAAAATAATCAACAAATCGCCAGAGGTTATTAAAACCGAATGGTCGGCAATTTTTGCTTTACTAGAGATTTAATACCATTTACACAAATAAATATCGCATTTAAAGACCGCATTCTAGGGCGATAATATTACCTCGATCTAATCGCTCCCCCGCTTTACGGGGGAGCAGAAGCTAGCTTGCTAGCTTCGTGGGGGGTTAAAAAATCATTATGCAAAATCGATGTTGTGATGCAGTCTTCTGACCCCTCCCCGAAACTACTTTGTAGTTTCGACCCTCCCTCAAGGGGAGGGTGATTAGATCGAAGTGCGGTATTTATTTATGGAATTGGTATAATACCATTTCCCATATTTATATAGCTTATAACAAATTGTTTTTAATTTTAAATATGCAAGAGATGGCATTAAAACCAAATAGTTGGCAATTTTTGCTATTGCCATTTAAAAACAAAAATACTAAAATATTTATAATAAATTCTTTTTAATCAAGCCACCACATTGATTTATGAAACACATTACACTTTTTTTTCTTACTTTTGTTTTGTTTTTATCAAGCATAAGTCTCTCATATTCTGCACTATCTGATTACGGTTTTGAAGAAAACAAACATCAGATCAAAATCACCGATCCAGGCATTATCTATGCAGGTCAAAAGTTAAGGGGTATTTTAGATTATTACTCAAAACTAGATCTATCAAAACAAGAAAATCGCAAGTTGGTTGATGAAATCTCTACCAATCAAGTAAAAAATATTGAAGAATATCTTAAATTATTTAAAGAAAAATTTATCATTACAATGGTTACTAAATACAAACACAAAGATTATTTTTGCAAAAACAATGCCTATGCTTTTGCTATTGTCATAAAACCAGAGGCCATGGAGGCATTATTTATAAGAATTACAGATGATAATAAAATATGCAAAATTATGGATCACGATATCAAAAATAAGAGGTATAGATATGAAGATATTTTAGAAGATTACAAAAATTACGGGCTTTAATACCATCTCCACTAATTAAAATCACACTTCGATCTAAATTCCCCATTCCGTGGAAGAGAAATTTAGATCGAATGCGGTGCAAAATTCCCCTTTTTTAGAAGGGGTGCCCGCGATAGCGGGCGGGGTAGTGTCGGCAAGTCGCGGCAAGATCTTTTGAAAAAACATCGGCGATCGGCTCCCAACACTACCTTGGTCTTTTCGTATAAGTTGCACTTATGCGAAAATCCACCCCTTCGTTAGTGCGGGGAATTTAGATCGAATCGTGGTATTTATGGCACTGTTGCATCCCAAATTTATTTTACTTTATTTGCCATTTGCAGTATAAATTTAACCTATTTTTAGCTAATATTTTGAATATGTGGCTAAAAATAATTAAAATTTCTCCTCAAAACTAGCAAAAAATTAAAATCAGTTTGGCAAATTTAGAATGCAACATTGCCTTTAACTTTAAAATTAATCAATATAACAAAATATTTTTTTACCTAAATAAATTTTTTGCTTGCAATAAAAATATGTTTGCCGTTAGCAAGTGTAATCCAGCGACCGTCTGCCGAATCGTTATTGGTGATTTTTTTTGGCGGTTTATCTTTTAGTTTTTTATTGGCCTTAGATTTTGTGGCAAATTCTTGTTCGTAAAATAGAATTTTTTCAACATATTCGGTAATTTCTGTAACTTTTGCATCGGTTGCTCCAGCTTGTTTTAAATATTTTTTTACTATCTCCCATTTCGTTGCATCTTTACCATCTTTTTTTGCCTCCATTTGGGCTTGGGCAATTCTGCCTTCGCCTGCATTATAAGAAGCGATAGCAAATAATTTTCTTTCGTTGATATTTAATATCGCAGTGGTAAATCTTCCTTTTGATGTTGCGGTTGGTGTTATTAAAATAGAATCTTGGCTAAATAGTTGGTTAAGATCGGCTAAATATTGCGCGGCTAAATTTGAGGCATTATCAACATCATATCTGATGTCGTTTTTTTTAGTAATTTTGGTTTTGCTATATTTTTTGACTATATCGGCAGTGAGCTGAAAATGGCCAGCAGGATTATCAACCCCTTTTTCTTCGATGTTCTTTTGCTTTCCAAAGCTACTTTCTTGCCCATAAATTGCTTGTAAAGTATTCACCGTAAAAGCATCTTTATCATCAAAAACCGTAGAAGCATTTTCTAGGGCTTTTCTTATGTAGCCGTTTTTTTCTTCCAGTCTCAGCCATTCATTTATATCTTGATTTGTCATAGATTTATTGCATTAAATTAAAGCCCGTAATTTTTGTAATTTTTTGAAATACTTTCATATCTATACCTCTTATTTTTGATATCGTGATCCATAATTTCGCATATTTTATTATCATCTGTGATTGTTATTGATAGCGATTCTATTTCTTCTGGTTTTATGGCAATATTAAAATCGTAAGCATTGTTTTTGCAAAAATGATCTTTGTGTTTGTATCTGGTAATTCTTGTAATGATAAATTTTTCTTTAAATAATTTAAGATATTCTTCAATGTTTTTTACTTTATTAGTAGAGATTTCATCAACCAACTTGCGATGTTCTTGTTTTGATAGATCTAGTTTTGAGTAATAATCTAAAATACCCCTTAACTTTTGACCTGCATAGATAATGCCTGGATCGGTGATTTTGATCTGATGTTTGTTTTCTTCAAAACCGTAATCAGATAGTGCAGAATATGAGAGACTTATGCTTGATAAAAACAAAACAAAAGTGAGAAAAAAAAGTGTAATGTGTTTCATAAATCAATGTGGTGGCTTGATTAAAAAGAATTTATGATAAATATTTTAGCATTTTTGTTTTTAAATGGCAATAGCAAAAAAGCCGACCATGCGGTTTTAATAACCTCTGGCGATTTGTTGATTATTTTTTGCATTTTACTAGCAAAATCTCGATCTTGTAAGTTTTTTTCAAAAATAATTTTATTAGTTGGTATAAAAACAAATATTCGGTAATTATCCCTTGACATCGTGATTTAGTTAAGGAGAATTAGAACCGTCCTAGCCGACAGTTTTTTAATCTCAAAATCTAAACACGAATGTTAAAAGATCCAAAAATTCCTCCAGCGGTTCCTGATGATTACGATATTAAGAGCCTGTAAAGACGCTCTGCAATAAGCATAAAGAAACTTAACAGAAAGGAAAGTGAAATAATTGCCAAAGAGATGTTGATAAATAGCCCTTTAGTGGCGTTTATCTTCTTTGCTTTGACAATTCTTGTAGAGTAGGTCTGTAATTGACCACAAATCAAAAATCGTAAATCTTCCGAATTATATTTTGCCTTCAAAAGCTCTTCTGGCGATGTGCCGATTGTAGGAAATCTTTCTGATTTATAGCATAAGGATAATATCGCCAATGCAATACAGAAGCCACTGATTAAAACAATTAGAAGCCATTGATAAGAAGCATCACCAAACTTCAAAATTCCGAATAAAGCCGTTAGAGAAGTCGCTAAAAAAGTTCTTATTAAAGCACTTTTATTGTCTAAAGAATCGTAGTTTGCTGAAACTGTTCTCATTAGCTTCTCACCTTCTTGCAGAATGAAATTTGCCTTTTCTAAATCTATTTTATTCCAATCAATTTCATTAGGATTTGTCAGTGCTTGAGTTTGATTTTTCTTAGTAAAAAATCGTTCTAAAATCTTCATAGTTATCTTAAAATTGTTGCTCCAACTAGCTTATCAAAAATAAACTCGTTCTCGCGGTTATTATATCTGAAAGCAAACTCGTTCACATAGTGCTGTAAATTCATAAAATCTTTTTCGGTTGGTTTAAGAATTGTGATTATTGTAAAAAAATTGTTTCACTATATCAAGGGATAATTGCCAAATATTCAGCAATTTTTGCTATTGCCATTTAAAAATAAGAATGCTAAAATATTTATCATAAATTTTTTTTAATCAAGCCACCACATTGATTTATGAAACACATCACACTTTTTTTTATTGCTATTGCCTTGTTTTTTACAAACATTCGCTCTGCATATTCTAGCCTTGCCACCTCCAACTTTGAAGAAACCAAAGAAGATATTGAAATCATCGATACAGACACCATCTATGCAGGTCAAAAGTTAAGGGGTATTTTAGATTATTACTCAAAACTAGATCTATCAAAACAAGAAAATCGCAAGTTAATTGATAAAATCTCTACTAACAAAGTAAAAAATATTGAAGAATATCTTAAATTATTTAAAGAAAAATTTATCATTACAATGGTTACTAAATACAAACACCAAGATTATTTTTGCAAAAACAAGGACTATGCTTTTGCTATTGTCATAAAACCAGAAGAAATAGAATCACTATCAATAACAATCACAGATGATAACAAAATATGCAAAATTATGGATCACAATATTAAAAATAAGAAACATAGAGATGAATATCTATTAAAAAAAGACTACACAGATTATTGGCTATAATTATCAATCTAACAAACTATTTTATGACAAATCAAGATATAAATAAATGGCTGAGACTCCAAGAAAAACAAAACTTCTACATAAGAAAAGCCCTAGAAAATGCTTTTACGGTCAATACTTTGCAATCGCCAAAAAAAATCACCAATAACGATTCGGCAGAGTGTTGCTTGATTATACCGTTTCCACTAATTAAAAGCACATTATAACGAAAGATTTTTGAGATAAAAACTTTAAAAAACGATTGCCTGTATATCCATACAGGCAGAGGCTTTTTGAATAAATAACTAGTCGTGCTATCGCAACGACAGGTTTTTAACCAAAAAGATGAAGTTAGAATGTGAAAAATCATAATGTTGTTTTAATTAGTGGAAATGGTATTGTACTTGCTAACGGCAGACATATTTTTATTGCAAGCAAAAAATTTATTTAGGTAAAAAAAATGAATAACAAAAAAATTAATCTGCATCTCATTTCTGATTCTACAGGCGAAACTATTGGCTCAATTGCCAGGGCGGTGCTTTCTCAATTTGAAAATGTCGAAACCAACGATTTTGTATGGTCTCTAACCCGCACAAAAACCCAGCTAGATAAAGCCCTAGAAGCCATAAATCAATATCCAGGCATCGTGCTTTACACCATTATGCAAGAAGAGCTTGTCGAAGAACTTCGCAAAAAGTGCCACCAACTACAATTACCTTGCATTCCAGTTTTGTCGCCTATCATTGCCGAATTTTCTAAATATCTAAACATGAATATTACTCAGGCAGTAGGTCGCCAGCATTTGCTCGATCAGCAATATTTTTCTAGAGTAGGAGCCATTAGCTACACCATCACTCACGACGACGGGCAAGCTTCTTTTGATTATTACGAAGCCGATATTATTATTATTGGGGTTTCACGAACCTCAAAATCACCAACCTCTATTTATTTGTCTTTAAAAGGCTACAAAGTCGCCAACATACCATTTGTAAGCATCGAAACCATTCCAGAAATAATTTATGAATTAAAAAAACCGCTTATCGTGGGGCTGGTTATTAACCCTGAAAAACTGGTTAATATTCGCCAAACAAGGCTAAATTCTATCGGCGAAAACAGCATTTGCGATTACACCGATATTGAAAAAATTCAAAGAGAAATCAACGAATCAAAAAAACTTTTTGCCAAATTGCAATGCCATATTATTGATGTTACCAAAAAATCTGTCGAAGAAACTTCGGCAAAAATAGTGCAACTTTTGCAAGACAAAAAACTCGAAAAAAAATAATACCATTTCCCATATTTATATAGCTTATAACAAAATATTTTTAATTTTAAATTTAGTTTTAAAACCGAAGGTTTATCTAGATAAATCAAGGTTTTTAACTAAAGATTAAAATTACTAAAATATGAAGTTATAAGCTATATAAATATGGGAAATGGTATAATACCATTTCCACCTAAATTCCCTGCACTAAACGAAGGAGTGGCTGGATAGTGTCGGCAAGCAGTTCTCGGATATTCCCCTTCTGTAGAAGGGGTGGATTTTTTTTGCCTTAGCAAAAAAAAGACGGGGTAGTGTCGGCAACACACGGTAGGATCTTCTTTCGAAAACACATCGGCGATCGTCTCACAACACTACCCCGTCGACCTTCGGTCGCCACCCCTTTTACAGAAGGGGAATTTTGCACCACATTCGATCTAAATTTCCCTTTCACGGGATAGGGGAATTTAGATCGAAGTATAGTTTTAATTGTTGGAAATAGCATAACATCAAAAATTTATTTTATGATTTTTCTTGTAAATCAAAGCCTCGGTAAGATGATGAGGCAAAATTTTTTCAGATAAATCTAGATCTGCAATTGTTCTGGCGACTTTCAGAATTTTATTTAAAGATCGCATAGAAAAATCTTTTTGTTGCATATTTTCTGCCAAAATTGCTTTACTTTTTGCATCGAGAAAGCAAAATTTTTTTATTAAATCTCCCGAAATATTGCTGTTAATTTTGGCAATATTTTTCATTTCTGGCTCATGTTGATAGCGATTTTTTTGCATTTCTCTTGCTAAAAGCACTCTTTGTTTAATCGTGGCCGAATTTTCTGTTAAATCTTCTTCGTCTTCTTCTTCGTCATTTTTCTCTTCTTCCTCCTTTTCCTCTTCTTCTTGGTTTTCTTGTTCTGATAATTTTTGCAACTGCTGTTCGTTATTTTTTTGTAAATTTTTTTTGATTTTTTCCTTTTCTTTACTAAATAAATCAACATTTTCAACCGCAATAAACAAATCGATACGGTCAAAAATTGGCTCAGATATTCTTTTTTGATAATCAATGCCACATTGCGGGGCTTTTTTGCATTCTTTTTCTGGGTCGCCAAGATAACCGCAAGAACAAGGATTCATCGCAGAAATAAATTGAAATTTAGCAGGATAAGAAACATGAAAATTTGCTCGAGAAATATTTATTTTGCCATTTTCTAGCGGTTGCCTTAACGAATCAATCACCACCCTTGGGAATTCTGCCAACTCGTCTAAAAACAACACTCCGTGGTGAGCCAACGAAATTTCACCTGGTTTAGCTTTGGCACCACCGCCAATCATCGCCGGCATCGAACAAGAATGATGCACCTCGCGAAACGGCCGAGTAGTGATTAATGTGCCAGAATAATTGCCAATTACACTGGCCAACATATTGATTTCTAATATTTCAAAAACCTCAAGATCTGGCAAAATGCTAGGCAATCTTTTAGCCAGCATTGTTTTGCCAACACCAGCGGGGCCCGTCAACATCATATTATGACCGCCCGCAGCGGCAATTTCTAGGCATCTTTTTGCCCGCTCTTGGCCTTTAACATCTTTTAAATCTGGATATTCTATAACTTTTTGTAGCAATGAAAAACTAACCTCTGGCCTAGTTAATAGTTGACTGCCTTTTAAATGATTAATAATGGCAATTAAACTTGGGCTAGCAATAACATCGATATTTTCTCCCGCCCACACCGCTTCTTTGCCATTGGCAACTGGGCAAATCAACCCACAATTATGTTGGTTAGCAGAAACAGCGGCAGAAAGTGCCCCGCTTACCGCACATAAATTGCCACCCAAAGATAATTCTCCAATCATAAAAAATTTATCAACCAAATGTTGTGGCAGAACCCCAATTTCAACCATAATGCCAATAGCAATCGCCAAATCAAAATGGCTACCTTCTTTTAAAAAATCGGCAGGAGCGAGATTGACAATAATTCTTTGATAAGGCCAGCTCAAACCAGTAGACATTATAGCGGCTCGAACTCTTTCTTTTGATTCGCCCACCGCCTTATCGGGCAAACCAACAATGGTAAAACTTGGATTGCCGGCAGAAATTTTTACTTCGACATTAATAACAATTGCCTCGATGCCAACATAGGAAAAGGTTTTAGTTTGAGCAACCATATGATAAAAATTTGGGTTATAGAATAGTGGTGATAAAATTTTATTAGTTCATTTTTATTTTACAAGTAAGTTTTTTATGTATGATTAAAATTTAATTTAAAACGGTGTGAAAGTAATTTCAAAATATAAATTATAGTTTTCTGGCTTGTTATAGATAAACATATTTGATTGATGCATAGCCCAACTAGATGTAAAGCTGGTGCTAAATTTTTTTTCAACAACACTAATTTTCAAGCCAACATCAGAAAGCCTGCCAGATTTAATTTCTGCCTGCTTGTGATGATTAACATAGCCATAGTGGTGAAAAATTTCTGCCTCCACATTAGATTTAGTAAATTCAGGCAAGAGTTTATCTATATCGGCTATAATTTTTTGCTGAAAAATATATCCGCTATCACCGTTAATGATGTTTTCGCGAAAAGAACTCACCGAATTATAACCGCCAACCGTTATTTGTTCGGCACCAAAAAGTTTGCTTAAAGATTTTTGACTTTCTAATTTATGCAGCATAGATAGCGATAAAAACGGCAAGCGATGAGAAATTTCGGCATCTAATTTTAATAGACGAAACTGATTTTGAGGTAAATTTTGATTTTCATTATCTTTATTGGCATCAAAACTAGACAAACCAAACATAAAAATTGGTTTAATTTTGGTTGATAAATTATTGCTAGGTTGCCAATGATGACTAATGCTTGTTTGCCCGATGGTTAATTTTTGCAAACTGGTAGTGAGCCTAATGTTTTCAAGATAATTGACGGAACCTCTTAAAGTAAGAGAATTATCGAGGTTAATTTGTTGTTTAGTATCGTTAAAAAGCAGGCTATTAATACCAAAACCGTGTCGATAACTTTGCCCACTAAACTTGACATTTTGTTGTTTTTGATTAAAAAAACTCAATAAATAATTGTAATAAAAATAATTTTTTTGCCACATCAATCCAGTATTTGCAACCACCGAATGAAAATTTTTTGTGCTATAAATATAATCAAGATTAAAATGCTGATAAAGATTAAGCCCGAATTTATAACGATTTAGACCAGTAAAATTATTGCCGAAATTATCGTAGCCTAAACTTAATTTTACCTGTTGTTTTGAATGTTGATAAATATGGATTTGTAATTTATTTTGCTGATGAGAAATTTTCATTTTCGCATCAAGGTTATGTAGCTTGTTAAATTGCTGTAAGGCAGAATTTAACTCAAAAATATTAAAAATCTTTTCTATAAAACCAGCAAAAAAAATATGATGTTTTTGATTGATAGAACTATCAAGAACTATACTAGATATCAAGCCTTCTTGTATTTGTAATTGTAAAATATTTTTTTGAACATCGAAAGAAACAAAACTAGCTTTTGCAAAAATATAGCCTTTTTGACGATAAAAATTATTAATTTTTTCTAATAAAGTGGCAATATTTTGTTTGCTTAAACACTGGTTTTGTAATGCTAAAATTAACTGATGATCGCTAGTTAAAATTGTGGCATCTTGTAAAATAGTTTGTTTGACAAAAAAACAATTATTTTGTATATTTTTTGCCAAGGCAGAATTAAGATATAATTCATAGCAAAGCAGAAAAATGATGATTTTTAAAAACATTTTGTGGTGAAAAATGTTGATTTAAACTAAGATTTCTTAATTTTTTGCCAAATTTTTTTAAATTGTCGCCCAAGAAAAGCCCGAAATTTATCAAGAAAAACTATTGGAAAGGCAATAAAAATAATCAACAAATATTCAAGAAAAGTGCTTAACTCGAAAGGCAAAAGATAGGTGATTAAAAAAAATAAGCCAACGATTGGAGAAAAAATTATTATCAACAAATTAAGCGAAATCAATGCATTGAGTTTTTCTAAGCCAAGTAGAAAAACTAAAAATAAACTTATTAAAAAAAGAACAAAATAGATTTTAAAAAAATTTCTGCCAAAAAAAGAAAAAATAACAGAAAAAAAAGCAATCTTAGACATGGTGATGAATAGTTGTTGATTTTATAAGGATAAACAATTAAAATAGTATTTTTTAATCATATTAAAAGTAAATTTTAATTAGCTAAAATAAAAAATAAAGCGAAATTTTTACTATTTTTAAACTAAAATTACAAAAAAATGGCATTAATTTTAATAGTTAATTTATTTTTTAACATATTAGTTTAAAAATATCTTGCATTTTTTTTATTAATAACATAAAATGCGGTTGCCAAAAAATTTAATATAATAAACTTTTTATCACAAAATGACAAAAAACATTGTCAACAAAGCTTTTAGCCTTATAGATTTCGCTATATGGATAACCATTTTTTCAGTTATGGTTATTGGTTTTTTAGCAATTTCTTCTGCTCAAAATAAGCACAAAAATTTTGTTGCCGATAATTTAGAAAAACAACTAATACAAAACAAAATAAATTCTTATGTATTAAAAGAAATTTCTAACAGCATCAGCAATAGCAACATTATTCTTCATAAATCTTGTGACAATGCAGGATTATCAACTCCAAACCCTTGCTCAGTCGAATCGGATGTTAGAAAGATTACAAAAGATATTATAGACAGCACAATAAGAGACAACATAGGCTATGTGCCATACAAAACACTTGGCCTTAACCAAGAAGACGCCGTTGACAGCAACAATAAATTTTATATGTTTCTTGCTTATCGAATAGATTCGAAATCGCAATATCAATATTATGTTTTTAGCCAAACAGAAGAAGCAATAGATATTCAAAAAATTATCGATAACGAAAATGTAAAAAATCAAAATCAAAACACCATTATTCCAACTCAAATTCCTAATTGTCATATTGCAGTTACTATTTCAAAAACAGCAAGCCAAACAACAACAAACGATTATATCGATATTTTATCTGGTAGCCTTAAACAAGAAATAGATTGCCAAAAATACAATATTCTTTCTAATAATATAATTTATAAAAATAATGCAAATCCAGCATTGCCTAGTAATGACAAAATTAATTTTGAGTGTTTTTCTGGCAACGACGATTATACACCGCAAAACCAAAAATGCGAAAGAGTTTGCACAACATTTTCTGCAGGTGGCACAACTTACAACATCGAACCAGCATTTTTTAACGGATTACAAACTATCAATCCTGCCGGCTCTGATAATTCAACACCTAGCAAACCATATTCCAATCTTTACGATAGTCTCAAAATATCAAAATCTTTAGGCTCGATTTTGCAATTAAGATGCAATGTAGGCTATATTTATGAGATAGATTCTATACAAAACTCAAAACCTTGCCAAACAAATTATGAGTTAAGTGCCGATAGAAAATCTTGCCAATACACTTGTGCTATCGACTCAAATAGCATTGGAGTTGGCTCAAATACTGCTCGATATTTAAACGGAACCACTTATCAACAAATCATCAATGATACAGTGTGTATATCTAACACTAAGTCAAAAGCTAGCACTTTATCAAATCAAGCCATTGCTTGCACAGAAGCAAACCCTACCGTCACCCTTACTTCTGGCTCTGATACTTATCAAATTTGCCAATGCGATAGTGATCAATATTATGTAAAAAACGGCGCTGCAAATGAGTGTGTTAGAGGCTGTAAAATGTCGCTAGATGTTGTTGGGCCGGGAACTCTGGCCAATCGAGACAAGCTTTATTATCAAGGACAGTCAGTTGCAGATGTTTTTGCCGACATAAAACAATGCAATGACAATGCCAGTAAAAATACAACTTTTTTTACAACAGAAAAAGTTTATCGACATGTTTCTAATCAAAACTATTGCATTTTGAGAAAGCAATTATCCAGTACAATATGGGCAGTTGAAAATTTTAGACAAAAGTTATGCACTTGTAACAGCAATTATTCGTTATTGGCAGAAAACAGCATTTCTAACTATAATGGTGCAGGCTATATATTTTATAATTTTCCAGGCACAGGGCAAGTGTATGCATATTCTGCTCGTAATTTTGATGCCAAATACGATTGTTTTTTAATGTGTTCTGCCACCACAGTAGCAACGGATAGTAGAAGAAATGTTGCCAATGCCAGCGGTAATTTAACTGATGTAGCAATTGGCTATCATAAAAATAATTTAACCGAAAGACAACTTAATATTATCAATAGTTTAAATGCCGTAAATTTTAAAGAATACGGCAACCCACTTACCACAATTAAATACTTATTTTATGATGGCACAAATCAAAAACAACTTCAACCTCTTGACTGCCCAACAACTGGCAGTGTTACGAATTATTGTTTAAGAACAGATTTAAGTGGTGGAAAAAGATTATTTTCTACACAATGCACAACACACAACGATTCTCTGCCTTTTTTGCAAATTAAATCTGGCGGTTTATTTTAAAAAGTTATTGACAATAAAATAATATATTGTAATATAAACTTTTAATTAAAAACTAATCTTAATTTATAAAATCTTATGAGAATTACTAATTTAGCATTATTTAGCTTATTACTTTCGTCTTTGACAAAACCTATTTCATCGGATGTTTTAGCTACACAAAATGATTCTCAAGAGAATGCTTTACAAAAAAATAGACCTCTACAAGAATATAATTTCGCATCGACAATATTAAAAATTTTGGAATCGCAAGAAAACCAAGACAAGACTCTAAAAGATTTTTTAGATCAGTATAGAACACCAAATTCAAGTGGATTGCCTATAATAACGATATTAGGTAATGGCATACAATTAAAGGTGTCGAATGTTTTAGACATGACAATAGCTAACTTACAAAACAATGAAGAATTTAAAGATCTTCTCACAAAAGAATTAAAAAAAAGAAGATTACAAACTTATCCTGATGTAAATGCTCTTATTGCATCAATGATAAACCCTAGCTCACCAAATTCACCTACCGTAGAAGAAACTGTTGAGACTTTGTTGTCATCATTAGCACAACCCAATCAGGCTTTGATAGAACTTAACGATCAATTGAATAGCTATAAAGATAATGAAAGAATTAAAGAGTATTGTGTTACCTTATTAGATGCAATTCAAAATAATCAACCATTCAATTGGGTAGATGATTTAGAGCTTGGTAGTGTCGAATTATCGAATTTTGTTAGCACTTTGCAATACATAACAAACCCAACAATACAATCAACAACAACATTACAAACCGACCAATCAACTATCACAATAACCACAACACCAACAGATAGCGGGTTTTTTACACACACTACAACCATAGATGACTCAACACAATCTCAAACCACAACCAAAACCACAAAATTCACAACAAGCACAACACCCCAAGTTACCTACAATATCACCACCCAACCTAATGGTGAAACTACTGCCACAGTCACAACTCCCACAACTTCTGCCACAGTCACAACTCCCACAACTTCTGCCACAGTCACAACTCCCACAACTTCTGCAACTTTTACATTTAACCCAACAACTAGCGAATGGCAATCATCAAGCACAGGCACAACATTAGAGTCAACAACGCCGCCACCATTTCAACCTGTTTCAACTAGTAGTTCAACATTGTTTTTTGTTCCTACAACCTCAAAAGACTCCAAAACAGATACCACAGCAACAGATACCACAGCAGGTTTATTAATCAATACAACAACAGGAGCAGCAGAAACCGCCACTCAAACAACAAATACAACAACCAGCGAAGGTAGCTCTATTTTTAGCACAAACACTGCAACCACAACACGATCTATAACCGAAAGCACAACAACTTCTGACACAACCACCACACATTCTTGTGTTGATTGCGATTTTACAACAGGCACCATCACCAACACAGGCACCATCACCAACACAGCAACAGGGGGGCAAACCACAACTACAACCACTACAACACCAATCCCTGCTGGCTTTACGACAAGCGCTTCATCTACTTTACATCCAACTACCACAGTAGATCAAAATGGAAATTCAACCACCACCTGGACATCATCACAGACAACATCAGGCTCCACCACCCAATCAAGCTTTAGCCTCACAACCACACCAAGTGGCACTGCCGTTTTTTATGATAGCACAACATCACAATTTGATCCCACAACCAAAACAATAACATATCCATCAACAGACACAACCACAACTTTTACACCCACTGCCAGTGCAACAACAACAGTATCTGCCAACGAAGATGGAACAACCACTTATTCAACAACACATCCAACAACAGGCACAATCACAACTTTTACAACCACTGCTGGTTCAACAACAACAGTATCTGCCAACGAAGATGGAACAACCACTTATTCAACAACACATCCAACAACAGGCACAATCACAACTTTTACAACCACTGCTGGTTCAACAACAACAGTATCTGCCAACGAAGATGGAACAACCACTTATTCAACAACACATCCA